>ERZ773139.86-NODE-86-length-119127-cov-10.954968_pt1 | contig 119127 bp, 109 predicted proteins | sample MGYA00580854_ERZ773139 | MGnify/ENA primary metagenome ERZ773139 (study PRJEB29015, sample SAMEA2737809) | human gut metagenome | biome: human gut; feature: human-associated habitat; material: faeces | place: China | collected 2012 ...
GGGTCAGGCGGACGATCCCGCCGACCTTCGGGGCAGAGATGGCGTCCTGCATGGTACTGCGCTGCATCAGCGATATTTTTCTGCCGGACAGCATAGCGAAAAATGCCGCAACTGTCACAACACCGAGCCCGCCTATCTGGATCATCAGCAGTATTACCGTCTGCCCGAAAGCGGACCAATAACTGCCCGTATCCTGCACAACCAGCCCCGTAACGCAAACGGCCGAGGTCGATGTGAACAGCGCCTCGTGAAACGGCGTAACAACTCCGGCAGTCGATGAAAACGGCAGCATCAATATCAGTGCTCCAAGCACTATGACGCCGGCAAAGCCCAAAACGATCAGTTTAAAGGATGACAGTCGCTTTTTTCTATGTGTAATTTCAGGCATATATACTTCTCCTGTTTTTGTTTGTTTACAAAGAGTATATTATGAAATATAAAAAAACGGTGTAATGATCCGGTGTACTGCATTAAGATTGCATTAAGGCGCTCATTCTTTGAAAAAACAGTGCAGAGTATAGCAAACGGCACAGACAAAGGCGGATCGTTTGTAACCGTTGTGCGGCTTGAAACAAAGCTCAGAGCCACTCTCACAGAACAGCAAAAGGCTCCGTTCGAACAAATTAAAAAAAACGGATGCAGAAATTACGACCGGCATGAGCTACAAGCGTTCACAAACGGATTTCGATTTGCATCGCGGCTGATGATGGAAGTCTACGAGCCGACACCTGAATTAGAACCGTAACAAAGTAAGATAATCGGAAACGGGATCGCACGATTCTGTTTCTGTTTCGAAAATATATACTGCAACAGGCAGAGGATCTCACCGTCCTTTGCCTGTTTTCTTTTTTGCGGATAGCCCTCGGGATTTTGAACATTTTGTAAATTCTCAATTTTTAAGGTGTTAGAACACCCGATTTTCGGCATGAAAAGTGAGGGGAATAAAATTTTTTGGTTGTAGTCCATAGGATTTTTTCCTTTGGATAAGTGGGGGATAAAAATTTTTGGTTGTACCTACTGCGTTTTTTCGGCTTAAAAAGTAGAGGGCAAAATTACATAACCGTTTGAAAGGAGTTGGTGCAGATATGATTGAGGCCATGCAAAAAGAAAATTTCAAGGAGGAAAAAGTGACAGAAAAGTTTTCAATCATCTCAAACCGCATAAGTGACTACCGATTAAAGCCGAGAGATTACGCCGTCTACTGCTGCCTTGTTAAACACAGCGATAAAAACGGCGTCTGCTTTCCGTCACGGCGGCTGATCTCCGAGGAATGCTGTATTGACAAAAAGACGATGGACGCAGCAATCCGAAGTCTTGAAAAAGCAGGGCTTGTAAAAAAGAAAAAACGCCGCAGACAGGACGGTTCAAACACAAGCAACGCTTACACGGTCAAGTTATTTCGGTAGTGTAATTTTTTCGTACAGGGTGGTGTAAGAAACGGTATCGCAGAACTATACCCATAGAACTAAACCCACTGAGTATATATTACTCAGAGATGGAGGATGCAATGTGCGAAATGATGGACAAGGATATGGCGTAGCTATGTGAAATCACCCTGCGGGACTCTGTCCCGCAGGGTGATTTAGTCTTGTCGTCATTTGGTCGTCAAACAGACCTGTTTTTACTGTGGAAAGCCCGTATTTACGACACTTTCTGAGTCATGCAATCATTCCCACTCAATAGTTGCCGGGGGTTTGGAGGTTATATCATACACAATGCGGTTTACGCCTTTAACCTCGTTTACTATGCGGCGAGAGGCTGCATCGAGTACGTCATACGGAATACGCGCCCAATCTGCCGTCATAAAATCGCTTGTCATAACGGCTCGCAATGCCACGGTATAGTCATAGGTTCTGAAATCGCCCATAACGCCTACCGAGCGCATATTTGTAAGTACGGCAAAGTACTGACCTATCTCGCGGTCAAGCCCGGCGTTTGCCACTTCCTCACGGAAAATAGCGTCGGCGTCCTGCAGGATAGCAATTTTCTCACGGGTAAGCTCCCCGATAATGCGAACACCGAGACCTGGTCCCGGAAACGGCTGGCGGTATACCATATTTTCCGGCATACCAAGCTCAAGGCCTACCTTGCGGACCTCGTCCTTAAACAGATCCCTTAACGGCTCGATTATTTCATCAAACTCAACATGATCCGGAAGACCGCCCACATTGTGATGGCTTTTAATAAGCGCGGCGTCGCCTACGCCCGATTCAATGCAATCGGGGTAAATAGTGCCCTGAACAAGATAATCCACCTTGCCTATTTTTTTAGCCTCCGCCTCGAACACACGGATAAACTCCCTGCCGATTATCTTGCGCTTTTGCTCAGGCTCGCTTATACCGCGAAGCTGGCCCAAAAACTGCTCGGACGCGTCAACCGACACAAGGTTTATATTATAAGTACCCCTGAACAAATCGTTTACCTGCTTTGCCTCGTCCTTTCTAAGCAGACCGTGGTCAACAAATATGCAGGTAAGGTTTTCACCTACCGCCTTGTGCAAAAGCAGAGCCGCAACAGAGCTGTCTACCCCGCCGGAAAGCGCGCAAAGCACCTTTTTATTCCCTATTTTATTTTTTAGCTCCTCAATTGTTCGGGTTGTAAATGAAGACATTGTCCATTCGCCCTTACACTCGCAAACGTTATAAAGGAAATTTCTTATCATCTTAGAGCCGAGCGGCGTATGCATAACCTCAGGGTGGAACTGCACCGCATAAAGCTTTTCAGAAGCATTTTCCATAGCCGCAACGGGACAAACATCGGTTTTACCCACAATTTTAAAACCAAGCGGCACCTGCTTAATGTAGTCTGTATGACTCATCCAGCAAACCGTTTTAGACGGAATACCCTCGAACAGCTTGCTTGCGGTATCAACCTTAACCTCAACCTTGCCGTATTCGCTGGCGCCCGAAGTTACCTCTCCGCCTAACATATGTGCCGTAAGCTGAGCGCCGTAGCATATGCCCATTATCGGTATGCCGAGCTCAAAAAGCTCCTTGCTGTAAAGCACGGCGTTTTCGCCGTATACGCTTTTCGGACCGCCGGTAAGTATTATTCCCTTATAGCCTGCCGCCTTTATTTCCTCGATGGGGGCTGTATAAGGGCGTATTTCGGAATATACGTTATTTTCTCTTACTCTTCTGGCGATGAGCTGATTATACTGACCGCCGAAGTCAAGCACTAAAATCTTTTCCATTTTAACCTCCGCTGCTTTTAAAGTACCAATTATTATATAAATAATATTATATAACAAACCGCTCCCTTTGTCTATCCCAAAAAGAGCGGTTTTTATAATTTTTATTCTACCGTAACGGATTTTGCAAGGTTTCTGGGCTTATCTATATCACAGCCCTTGTAAAGCGCAACATAATAAGAGTATATCTGGAACGGAACCACCTCAAGCGTTGCCAAAAGCAGCGGATCTATTCTCGGTATATAAATAACCTCTTCCGCTTCCTTTGCAATTTCGGTATGACCCTCGGTAGCGCAGGCAATAACATACGCGCCGCGCGCCTTAACCTCCTTAACATTGCTTAAAAGCTTATCGAAAAGCTCCTCATAAGCGGCTAAGGCTATAACGGTTCTTCCCTCTTCTATAAGTGAAATTGTGCCGTGCTTCAGCTCGCCCGCGGCGTACGCCTCGGAATGGATATAAGAAATTTCCTTTAATTTAAGCGACGCCTCAAGCGAAACCGCATAATCAATATTTCTGCCGATGAAAAACAGCGATTTCGGGTCTCCGCAGTGCTTTGCCATTTCCTTAATTTTAGGCTCTGACAAAATTACCCTTTCAATAAGCTCAGGCAGGCGGCAAATATCATCAAATATCTTTTCAACACGCGCGCTGTCCATAGTGCCCAAAATACGCGCCGCCCAAACCGCAATAAGGTAAAGCACCGAAAGCTGTGTTGTGTAACCCTTAGTGGTAGCTACGGCAATTTCAGGACCGGCCCATGTGTAAATAACATCGTCTGCCGCGTTTGCTATCGAGCTGCCCACAACGTTTACGATTGCAAGCGTATGCGAGCCGCGTTTTTTAGCCTCCTTAAGCGCCGCTAAGGTATCTGCTGTTTCGCCCGATTGGCTTATTATTACAGTGAGCGTCTTATCGTCGGTTATCGGGTTGCGGTAACGGTATTCGCTTGCATAATCTATGCCTGTGGGAATTCTCAGCATTTCCTCAAATACGTATTTACCCACCATACCCGCGTGATAAGCCGAGCCGCACGCCACTATTTCAATTCGGTTGATTTTTTTAAGCTTTTCCTCATTAAGCTTTAAGCCGCCGAAAACTATTTCTCTGCCCTTTATTCTGCTTTCGATCGTCTGCTTTACGGCATTGGGCTGTTCCATAATTTCCTTCATCATAAAGTGGTCGTAACCGCCCTTTTCTGCAGCGGCAACGTCCCAGCTTATAACGGCGGGATCGCGGTGAAGTTCGTTTTTATCGCCGTCGTACAGCTTTACGCCGTTCGGCGTTAAAACCGCTATTTCACCGTCTTCAATGTAAAGAATATCACGCGTATGCGAAACTATTGCCGTAACGTCCGAGGCAATATAATTAGCTTCCTTAGAAAGCCCTATTATAAGCGGACTGAACTTTCTTACGGCAATAAGCGTATCGGGAAAATCCGTGCAGACAATACCGAGCGCATACGATCCCTCAAGCTTAGATACAGCCTTTGAAACCGCCTCAAAAAAATCGCCCTTGTAATACTTTGCAATAAGCTGCGGGATAACTTCTGTATCGGTCTCGCTTGCAAATTGTACTCCGTCTTTCTTTAAGCTGTCCCTTAAAGCGATATAATTTTCAATTATTCCGTTGTGAACCACGGCAAATCTGCCGTCCGCGCTTATATGTGGGTGAGCGTTTGCAAACGAGGGCGCGCCGTGCGTAGCCCAGCGCGTATGACCTATACCGATAGTACCGTTAATTTTTTCGCCGTTATCGGTTTTGTCTATAAGATTTTTTATACGCTCGGTGGTTTTTTCAATTTGTATCTTACCGCCGTCAAGCACGGCTATTCCCGCCGAATCGTAGCCTCTGTATTCCAGTCTTTCAAGGCCCTCAAGCAAAAAGCCCGCCGCTTTGGTTTTTCCTGTAAATCCAACTATTCCGCACATAATAAAAATACACCTTTCCGCAGTATGCAGGAAAGGTGCAAAAATTAAACGTATACCGAAAAAAAGGCGGTGCGGATATAATATCCCCGTCCCTTTTGGCGGCTGCGCTTTCCGTACATACCGTATAAAAATATTTTTTGACATAGCACGGTGCCTTTGTTCCGAAATTACTTTCGGGTTTTAAACACCTGTTTACGACATGTCTGCCGTGGGGCATCCGCCGAATATTTCGATGCTCCCCATCCTCGTCAACCGCTATGCCATATGTACGGTCCCGGCGCTTATTTTACATAAAAAATAACGAAGCTTCCTTTCATATTATTTTATGGCAATATCTTCGTTCAATATTATTATAAACGAAAAGCCCTAAAATGTCAATTATTTATATTTATTTGCACTCCGTTAACCTCCACGCTCTCATCTGCGCGGATAACTATGTATTTAACGCCGTCTATAACTCTTGTATCAACAAGACCGCTGCGTTCGGGATTTATTCTTATGCTTACGTCGGGCATATTAACCTCGAACTGCTTTACATCCAAAAGATTCTTCGGGTTTAAAAGCGTTTTTTCACCGAAGGTATCGTCATAGCTTTTCTTAAAATCGTTTATCCGTTCCTCATCAACGCCCGAAGACCGTAAAACATCGGAAATTTCGTCCCTTGAAACGGTAAGCGGCTCTTTACTGCGGCTTTCCTTATGCTCTGCCACCGTATCGCTTATATAGCCGTGAACCTCTTTTATAACCTCTATACTGCATTCGTCGCCTACGGCGCTGCCGAGCATTCCGCAAAAGGAATTTTGCTGATCGGCCGCCGGCATAGGCATTTCGGCTTTAAAAAGCCTATCGGCTATCTGCGAATAGTCCGCCGCAGGATTTTTAGTATAAAACAGCGTGTCGTAAATATTGCCCCTGCGGTCGTCGAACGCAGGAAACATAAAACCGAATTCGGGAGCGGAAACCGCGGTGCTTGAAGCAATCCCATGAAAGGCATTGTCAAACGCCGCAAAGCTTAACAGCGGCTTTGTTGATTTAACGGGACAAACGCTGCAAATAAAATATCTGAACTGCTCGGAAGAATCCTCGCTTTTCTTTCCGTCCTCCGAATAGGTAAAAACGTCATAGCTGTCGTACGCCAACATAATCAAATAATTGGTTTCCATTTTTACCGATGAAATAATTCCGCCGTAAATTTTTTTAAGCGACTCTTCATCCTCAAGCGCGGTATCGCGGAGCTTTAAAAGGGTTTTATGCTCCTTGCCCTCTAAAACCTGCGCATTTGAAAACGGTATATCTATAAGGTTTTTATCTACCGTACCCGAAAGCGTTTTTTTAAGCAGGGATAAAAGGTATTCGGTTTCGTCCTGCGTAAGGGTTGCTATGGGCTGCGAAAATTCGGACATTATTTCACCCGAACCCGTAACATAGCACCCGCAAACCCTTGTTATATTGGTCTTTTGCGGATTAAAACGCCTGCGTATTTCTGCAATTTCTTTTTCGTTCATTTTAAAACCTCTTACTTTAATTCGGTATAATACGGGCAAATATCCTCATACCCGCCGTTTTTAAGGCGAAAACCGCACGGTATGGTGCCGAGCTGCTTAAAGCCCAATCTTTCATACAAATGTCTGGCGTGGGTGTTTGACGCTACAACCGCGTTAAACTGCATTATTTTAAAGCCCAAGCGCTTTGCTTCCTTAAGCGAATCAAGCACAAGCATTTCGCCTATGTGCAGCCCCCTGCTTCCTGAAGCTACCGCGTAGCTTGCATTGCTTATGTGACCGCACCTGCCCACATTATTAGGGTGAAGTATGTAAAGACCCATAATATCACCGTTTTCATTTTCAGCAACGCCGCAATGGCTTTGCGATGAGAAAAATTCCGCTCCCGAAGTTTCGTTAAGATATTCCTTCTGCGGGAAGGCAATACCGTCCTCCACAACCGAGTTCCATATTTTAACCATATCCGCAATATCGCGGCTTTCATATTTTCTTATTATAACATTCATTTTGTACCTTCCTTTTAATAGTGTTGACTTTACCGCCTTTATATACTATACTGCTAAGGTATGTATTTAAAGGAGAATGACTATGACTGAATTATCCGGCCATTTTAATTTAAAACGGCTGCTCGGGTTTACCCTTCCCTCTGTTATTATGCTTATATTCACTTCCGTTTACGGAATAGTAGACGGTTATTTTGTTTCAAACTATGCCGGCAAAACACCCTTTGCCGCGGTGAATTTTATAATGCCGGTGCTTATGATATTAGGCTGTATAGGCTTTATGTTCGGCACGGGCGGCGGCGCACTTATAGCAAAAACAATGGGCGAGGGCGAGAGTAAAAAAGCAAACGAAATTTTTACGCTTATAGTTGCGGTTTCGGCTGCTTGCGGCGTTGTGCTGTCGGTACTCGGCATTATTTTTCTGCCAAGGCTGGCAGAGCTTTTCGGCACTGACGGTCAGATGCTTGAAAACAGCGTTACATACGGCAGAATAATACTTGCGGCTTTGCCGTTTTATATACTCCAGTTTGAATTTCAGTGCCTTTTTGCAACCGCGGGCAAGCCGCGGCTCGGCCTTATTGTTACCGCCGCCGCAGGAATAGCAAATATGGTGCTTGATGCACTTTTGGTTGCGGTTTTTCCGTTTGGGCTTAAGGGCGCCGCCGCGGCTACCGCAATAAGCCAGTTTTTGGGCGGCACGATACCGCTTTTATACTTCTGCCGCAAAAACAACAGCCTTTTAAGGTTTGTTAAGTGCCGTTTTGATAAAAAAGTGCTGCTTAAAACCTGCACCAACGGCTCTTCCGAGCTTATGAGCAACATCTCAATGTCGGTAGTAAGTATGCTTTACAATGTTCAGCTTATGAAATACGCCGGTGAAAACGGCATTGCCGCATACGGCGTGCTTATGTATGTAAGTATGATCTTTCAGGCGGTATTCATAGGCTATGCGGTAGGCTCCGCTCCGATAATAAGCTACAACTACGGTGCGGGAAACAAAGCGGAGCTTAAAAGCCTGCTTAAAACAAGCGCCGCGTTTATAGCCGTTTGCGCCTTAATTATGTTTGCGGCGGGCGAGCTTTTATCAAAGCCGCTTTCCCTGCTGTTTGTGGGATACGATAAAGAGCTGCACGGCATTACGGCGCACGCGTTTTCAATATTCTCTTTTTCGTTTTTGCTTTCGGGCTTTGCTATATTCGGCTCATCATTTTTTACCGCTCTTAACGACGGCTTTACCTCGGCTGCAATATCATTTTTAAGAACGTTGGTATTTCAAATAGCCGCCGTGCTTATATTCCCGTTATTTTTTAAGCTTGACGGAATATGGTTTTCAATAGTTGCGGCAGAAATTATGGCGGTTTGCGTTACCCTGCTGTTTTTAGCTATAAAACGCAAAAAATACGGTTATTAAATCGGCAGCTCAAAATTTATACTTGCAGAGTCGTTGTTGTAATTTATTTTGCGGTGTATTTCCTGCATTTTGTCGTCAAGGCGGCTTATTTCCTCGGCACATTCCTTTAATTCGCGCGAAATTTCGTTAACGTCCGATTTAATGTCCTTTTTGTATTTAAGCTTATGCTCAAGACTTGCCCAAAAATCCATAGCAATGGTTCTGAACTGCACCTCAACCCGCATAAGCTTTTTTTCGGTCATAAGAAATATAGGTATTTCAACTATTAAGTGAAGACTGCGGTAGCCGTTCGGCTTTGGGTTTTTTATGTAATCCTTTTTTTCTATAAGCCTTATATCGTCCTGCGAGCAAAGCTTATCGGCAAGCACATAAATATCATCGGGGAACGAGCATATAACCCTTATTCCCGCAACGTCGTTAAGATTTTTTTCAATGCTTGCGGCAGAAAGCTCAAAGCCCTTTCTGTTAAGCTTTTCAATAATGCTGGGCACCGTTTTAAGGCGGCAGTTTATGGATTCAAAGGGGTTTCGGTCGTTTTCAAGCGAAAGCTGGGTGTTTAAAACGTCTAACTTTGTTTTCACCTCAAGCATTGCGCACTTGTAACGCATCATAAGCTCGGTAAAAGGTCTTGTTTGTTCTAAAATTCCGCTTGCGCTTTCAAGCAGCTTTTTTGTTTCAATGTCTTTTATATCAATCATTTATTTTCTCCGAACGGCAGAAGGGCGGAAATTAACCGTACGGCTCCGCACGCCTGCCCGATATTTTAGTTTATTATAACCCCAAAATTTTACCGTTTTGTGAATAGCATAAAAATACTGCCGAAATTTCTTTCGGCAGTCAGTCTGTCGATAAACCCCAAGTTTTATTTTTGCGGCGTTTACGCCGCATTTACGTTTTTTCGCTGACACGTGCGGCGAAAAAACACCTTGTAAGCGAAAAACCGCTTATTCAGCGGTTTTTCAAGGGCACTGGGGTGGTATTGGCGGGGATAGAGTGCAGTCCGAAAATCTCTGATTTTCGAGCGAACGGCATTCCCGTTCAAGAGCGTGTCGACTTTTTCGACACGCTCACTGCCGAAATTTCTTTCGGCAGTTGTTTTTTTAAAAATGGATTATTATTTTACCATTCCGGCAACTTCGGCGGCGAAATCGTCAACACGCTTTTCAATGCCCTCGCCCTTTTCAAAGCGAACGAATGAAACGATCTTTATATCCGCGCCTAAAGCCTTTGCGGTATTTTCAACATACTTGCCAACGGTAATGTCGCCGTCCATAACGAACTGCTGGTCTACAAGGCAGTTTTCTTTATAATACTTGCCTATCTTACCCTCAACAATTTTTCCGAGCACCGCTTCGGGCTTGTTAGCCATTTTCGGATCCTCTTTCATCTGCGCTATAAGGATCTCCTTTTCCTTTTCGATAACCTCGGCAGGAACCGAAGCCTCGTCAAGATAAGCCGGATTCATAGCGGCAATCTGCATTGCAATGTTCTTGCCCATCTGAACAAACTCGGCGTTATCGGCGTCAAGCGTTGTATCAAAGTTAACAAGAACGCCTATCTTTCCGCCTGCGTGAACGTAGGATACAACCTTACCCTCATAGCGTGCAAAGCGGCGAACCTTTATATTCTCGCGAACGGCAAGGAAAAGCTCCTGTACCATTTCTTCAACGGTCTTTCCGTCCTTCTTGGTTGCCAAAAGTGCCTCAACATCGGCAGGATTTTCGTCTGCAACTATCTCGGCGATATCGGCGGCAAGAGCCTTAAAGCCGTCGCCGTTGGCAACAAAGTCTGTCTCGCTGTTAATTTCAACAACGGCGCCCACGCCGTTCTTTGTATATGCGCATACAGTACCCTCGGCAGCTACGCGGCTCGCCTTTTTGGCCTGTGATGCAAGACCCTTTTCACGAAGATAATCCGCGGCGGCGTCCATATTTCCGTCGCACTCGGTAAGAGCCTTTTTGCAGTCCATCATACCGCAGCCGGTCTTCTCTCTTAAAGCCTGTACGTCTTTAGCGGTAAAAGCCATTATATTTTCCTCCTGTTGGGTTTATTTAAAATAATTACTCGGCGTCCTCTGCGGTCTCTTCCGCAGCTTCTTCAGACTCGCCGTCTTCAGCGGCCGCAGTGCCCATTTCAGAACCCTGTCTGCCCTCAATAACGGCTGCTGCCATTGTTTCGGCAATAAGCTTAACGGCACGGATAGCGTCGTCGTTACCCGGAATAACCGCGTCGATCTCGTCAGGATCGCAGTTTGTGTCTACAATAGCGATAATCGGAATACCGAGCTTTTTAGCCTCGGCTACGGCAATTCTTTCCTTGCGCGGGTCAACTATAAACAGCGCGCCGGGAAGCTTTTTCATATCCTGAATGCCGCCTAAGAATTTTTCAAGCTTTTCTATTTCAAGATTAAGCTTAACAACTTCCTTCTTGGGGAGAAGCTCAAAGGTACCGTCGTCTCTCATAGTGCGAAGCTGATTAAGCCTTGCAATACGGGTGCGGATAGTTGTAAAGTTAGTGAGCATACCGCCGAGCCAACGTGCGTTTACATAGGGCATACCGCAATGCTCAGCCTCTTCCTTAACGGAATCCTGAGCCTGCTTTTTGGTGCCTACGAAAAGAATATCGCCGCCCTCTGCCGCAATGTCACGGGCAAAAAGATATGCCTCGTTAAGCTTTTTAACGGTTTTCTGAAGGTCGATAATGTAAATTCCGTTACGTTCGGTGAAAATGTACTCCGCCATTTTCGGGTTCCAGCGTCTGGTCTGATGACCGAAATGAACGCCCGCTTCAAGAAGCTGTTTCATTGATACTACTGCCATTTGTTTTTCCTCCTAAGGTTTTACCTCCATCCTGCCGTTTTCCGGGAATTTTCAAAGAAAACACCTTGCCGGTTCAAAGCAGAATGTGTGTTTTTATCGCTCTCCGTTCGGACAGCCGAATGATTATACCATATTTTGCCCGAAAAATCAAGCTTTTTTTACTTTTTCTCAGCATCATTCAGGCGCTTTTCAAGTTTTTTTTGATTTTCTATTATTAAATCAAGCTTTTCATGCAGATCGTCGATTATAAGCTCGTTTTTTAAATTCACCTTATAATCGTTTTCGGCACGTTCCCTGTCCTTCGCCTCCTGACGGTTTTGGCTCATCATAATAAGCGGTGCCTGAACCGCGGCTATACAGGAAAGCACTAAATTAAGCAGTATAAACGGATAAGCGTCAAACGCCCTTGCGGCAAGACACACGTTAACTGCCATCCATATTACCATAACCGCTATAAAGCTGAATATGAATGCCCAGCTTCCCGCAAATTTTGCAACCGCGTCCGAAGCACGCTGACCGAACGTAAGCTTTTCGCTTTTATTTGATTTGCTTGTAATGCTTGTTTCCGTAAGCTGATGTATAAGCTCTTCGTCGGTAAATTCCCTGTCGGTTATATTAAGCAGCTCTTTAACTATCTTTTTTCTTTCGCTTCTGCTTTTCATAGCGCTATGCTCCTTAATTGCGGTTTTTAAGCCGTTTATCGCATTTTGTTGCAAGGAACGTGCCGAGACTCTGGAATATCTGCACCAAAATTATAAGAAAAATAACCGCAAACAGCATTACAAGGTACTGATACCTGTAATATCCGTAATTTATTGCTATTTTACCGAGACCGCCGCCGCCTATAATGCCGCTCATTGCGGAATAGCCGAGCACGGTGGTTTCGGCGATCGTTGCGTTTGAAATAAGCGAGGGTACGCTTTCGGGTATCATAACCTTAACGATTATCTGAAACGGCGAAGCGCCCATGCTCTGCGCGGTTTCTATAATATTCGGGTTAATCTCGCGCAGGCTGCCCTCTGCAAGCCTTGCCACAAACGGAAACGCCGCTATAACAAGCGGTACCACCGTAGCCGGCGTTCCTACAACGGTGCCCACAATCAGCCTTGTAAGCGGAAACACCATTATCATTAAAATAAGAAACGGAACCGAGCGCAGCAGATTTATTATAACGTTGATAACGTGCAGCACCGCCGCGGGAACCTTTAAAATTCTGCCGTTTTCACCCGCCACAAGCAAAATGCCGAGCGGCAGACCTATAACAATTGCAAAAAAGGTTGAAAGCACCGTAACATACAGTGTTTCCCAAATAGCAAGGGGAAATTCGGTTTTAAGTATATCCATAGCCTTTAAAAAGGCTTCCGACTGAAAATATCCGCCCATTACGGTTTTACCTCCTCTGCAAAAATATCGGGTATGGCGCGAAGATATGAAAGCGCCTTTTCAACCTGTTCCCTGCCACCCGTTATTCCGAGCAGCATATTGCCGTATGCCTTATCGCCAATGCTTTTTGTTGAGGCGGAAAGTATGCTTGCGGCTATGTTCTTTTCCATTGCCATTTGAGCTATAAGCGGCGTTTTGGTAGCGTTTGCACCGTTAAACACAACGCGTATAACGCCCTCGCCCTCGGCGGCGGTAACCGTTTGTTCATATCCGTCCGGATAAACAAGCGCCCTTGCGGCGGAAGATTTCGGCGCCGAGAACACGTCGCTTACCTTGCCCTCCTCTGCAACAACGCCGTTATCAAGTATTGCAACGCGCGTGCATATCTGCTCAACAACGCTCATCTGGTGGGTTATAACTATAACGGTTATGCCGAGCCTGTCGTGTATATCGCGTATAAGCGAAAGTATCGACTGCGTGGTTTGCGGGTCAAGCGCGCTTGTGGCCTCGTCGCACAAAAGAATTTTCGGCTTTGTGGCAAGCGCGCGCGCAATAGCCACACGCTGCTGCTGACCGCCCGAAAGCTGCGCGGGGTAAGCCTTAAGCTTTTCACCCAACCCAACAAGCTCTAAAAGCTCCTTGGCGCGTTTTTCGGCGTCCGTCTTTTTTACGCCTGCCAATTCAAGCGGAAAGCACACGTTTTTAAGGCAGTTCCTCTGCATAAGCAGGTTAAAGCCCTGAAATATCATTGTAATATTTCTGCGTTCTTCTCTAAGCTCCGCCTCAGACATACTGCCCATATCGCGCCCGTCTATTATGATCTGCCCGTTTGTGGGGCGTTCAAGCATATTTATACTGCGCACAAGGGTGCTTTTTCCGGCGCCGCTCATACCTATTATGCCGTATATCTCGCCGTCGTTTATCGTAAGCGATATATCCTTAAGCGCCTCTACGTCTCCGCCTGAGGTCTTAAAGGTTTTTGTTAGGTTTTTTATCTCTATCATAGCTTTCTCCTGACAGGGAAATAACGCCGACTGCAAATGCAGACAGCGTTATTCTGTAAATATGAATTACTTTTTAATAGCGTCAAGCGAGGTCTGCTTACCGCCGTAAAGACCCATAGGCTCAACGTGAATAGCCGAAACCTTAACAACGTGGGTGCCGTTCTCGGCGTTGAAGTCGTCAAGATACGGAGTGTGCTGGAAGTAGTTTGCGTCGATTTCGCCGCTGTCTACAACCTTGTTGGGCTGAACGTAATCGGTAAATTCCTTAATATCAAGCGTTACGTTTTTAGCAGCAAGAATTTCCTTTGCTACCGCAAGTATTTCCGCGTGGGGTGTGGGAGAAGCCGCAATGGTTATTGTTTTGCCTGCAAGCGCGTCGTAATTAACGGAAGAATCATAACCGTCGCCGGGGTTTTCAACAACGCTTACAACCGCGCCGCTGTATTTATCCGCAATAAAATCCGCAACCTTTTTGCTTTCAAGCGCAGCTTTAAGCGCCTTTACCGTGTCGGTATTTTCATTGCCCTCTTTAACGGCTAAAATGTTGCTGTAAGCCGAAGCGGAGTCTTCAATAGCAAGCGAATCCTCAACGGGGTTGAGCTTAGCGGAAATTGCATAGTTTGAATTGATTACCGCATAGTCAACATCCTTAAGCGTGTTGGGAAGCTGCGCCGCCTCAACCTCTTTGAACTTAATGTTGTAGGGGTTTTCCGCAATATCCTTAACGGTAGCCTTTATATCGGCGCCGTCCTTAAGCTTAATATAGCCCTTTTCCTCAAGTAAAAGAAGCGCGCGCGCTTCGTTTGTCGTGTCGTTTGGAACGGCGATTGTAATCGAGCCGTCCTCCTTGCTGCCGCAGCCTGCAAACACACCTAATGCCAATACCGCAAGTAATAAAAGAGATACTATTTTTTTCATTTTAAAAACAACCTTTCAAAAATTTTTATAAATATTTCAGTTTAATAATTTAAAGCCTTACGGTACACATTCGTCCGTTTCTGAAATTTGCTCTTACAAGCTCTTCAAATATGTTTTTCATAAAGATACCTCCAAGTAAATAAAAAACCGGGCATATCCGACAAGGGATTCCCGGTTAAAAGCAATTTATCCGTTTTTAACGAACATCTTTTAATGGAGAACCTGACGGACAAGGCATAGCAAAACGCATACGCATACACATCTGCATACGCATTTCGGTAATAATGCAAATTGCGGTTAGCTTTTTCATATCGCCGTTCTCCTTTCAAATCAATTACCTACCTGTTTGGTTGGTGTTATAATATCATACGGCGGTACGTTTGTCAAGCCTTTTTTTAAAATATATGAAAAACTACTGTTTATATTAAGTTTTTGCGCGTTTTTTGTGCAATCAGCGGCTGTGTGATGCTTTGCGGCGCTTCGGTCTTTTTGCAAGACGCCTTTTAATGCTGTCGCCGCTGTGCTCAACCGCCCACGTAAATATTCTGAACAGCGATTCCGCCGCAAACGAGAATATTATAACCAGCTGCATTATGGTAGCCGGTATTCGAACGATTGAAAATAGCTGCGGCACAAACAAAAAGCAAAGTATCATACCGATAATGTTTATAACAAACACAAAAAGACGGTATTTGTTAAGCGGAGTGCTTATGTGCCTGAGTATCATAAAGCCCACCGCCGCAAGCACCAGCGTAGCCGCGGTTGCAACGTCGCTTTTGTTTAAGCCGAACACCTCGCCGAACAGCGCGAGCGAGCCCACGGTTACCGTATCGGTAAGCGCGGCAGGCAGAGCCATTTTAAGCACGTTTTTAAGAAAATGACCGTTTATTTTGCTTTTATTGCTTTCAAGTGCCAGTAAAAATCCCGGCAGACCTATTGTGAACATACTTATAAGCGATATGTGCGCCGGCTCAAGCGGATATGAAATCATAAGAACCGAAGCCGTAACCGAAAGCAAAAGCGAAAAGATGTTTTTAACCAAAAACAGGCTTGCCGAACGCTGTATATTGTTTACCACACGGCGCCCCTCGGCAACAACGCTCGGCATATGCGCAAAATCCGAGTCCATAAGCACAACTCTTGCCGCCTGCGAGACCGCCTCGCTGCCCGAGGCCATTGCAATACCGCAGTCGGCGCGCTTCATTGCAAGAATATCGTTAACGCCGTCGCCCGTCATAGCAACGGTATGCCCCATTTCCTGCATAGCACTTACAAGCTTTTGCTTTTGCCGCGGCGTTACCCTGCCGAAAACGGTATATTCGCGCGCCGCGTTATACAGCTTTTCATCGGTGTCAAGCAGTGCGGCGTCTATATAATTTTCGGCGTTATCAATGCCGGCAAGCCGTGCGATTTCGGCAACCGTTGCGGGGTTATCGCCCGAAATAACCTTAATTTTAACCCCCTGCGCCTTAAAATACCTGAATGTGGCGGGCGCGTTTTTGCGTATGGCGTTTGCCATTACTATAAGCCCTACGGGAAGTATATCCGCCTGCGGTCCGCTTTCCGTAAGCGGATCGTACTGATAAGCGAAAACAAGCACGCGGTAACCCTTAAGCGTATATTCCTCTACCTGCTTTTTAAGCGGCGCGGCAATGCTTTTAAGCACAAATTCGGGCGCGCCCAAAAGCCATGTGCCGGTTTTAAAGGTAACGGCGCCGTACTTTACGGCAGAAGTAAACGGCAGCACGGTAAGCGGCGGCATTTTTTCGGCGTTAAAGCCTTCAAAATAACCTCTCAGCGCTTCCATTGTGGAGTTATTGTCCTTAGCCGCCGAAACATAATTAAAAAGCATTTCCTTAAAGCCGGTATCAGGCAGATCGCGGGTATCGGCTAACTCAATAAGCTTGTTGACCTGCATTTCAGGCTCGGTTATAGTACCGGTTTTATCAACGCACAGCACGTCTACGCGCGCGAGCGCCTCAATGCTTTTCATATCGTTAAGCAGGACCTTACGCTTTGCAAGCCTTATTGTTCCGAGCGCCAGCGCGGCGGTGGTAAGAAGATACAGCCCTTCGGGTATCATACCTATTACCGCGGCAACGGTTGATACAACGCTTGACTTAAAGGCAAGGTGCTTTACAAAAAAGCTTTGGTAAAAAAGCACGCCGCCTATGGGTATTAAAATTATACCCATCCACTTTACTATCTTATTTATCGCCTTTATCATTTCGGACTGTTCGCCGTCCTGCTGGCTTTTGGCTTCTGCGGTAAGCTTTGAAATGTAAGAGCTGTCTCCCACGTTTTCAAGCACTGCCAAGCACTCGCCCGAAACAATAAAGCTGCCCGAAAGCAGGCGGTCGCCCGCATTTTTTGTTATTTCGTCCTCTTCGCCCGTAAGCAGCGCCTCGTTTACGGTAACGCTGCCCTTAAGCACCTTAGCGTCGGCGCAGATCTGATTGCCCGAATAAAAAATAACAATATCGTCCTTTACAAGCTCTTCGCTGCGCAGCTTTATTCTCTGCCCGTCCCTTACAGCCACGGCGTGCGGCGCGTTTAAAAGATTCATTTTGTCAATCGTCTTTTTAGCGCGTATTTCCTGCACAATTCCCACAAGTGTGTTGCCTATAACTATCGGCAAAAACGTAAGGTTGCGAAAGGAGCCTACAATGCACAAAAGCACCGTTATAATAAGAAAAATAAAGTTAAAATAAGTAAACGTGTTTGAAATTACAATTTCCTTAACGCTTTTTCCCGCCTTTTGAGACGAAACGTTTGAAAGCCCGTTTTCGCGGCGCTCTATTACCTCGGCGGCGGTAAGTCCGGTTAATCTTTGTTTGTTTTCCATTTTAAGTTTCCCCGATTTTCAATTAAGCGTTTTTAAGCATAAAAATATTCGTGCGATTTTGTCATTCTAAACGCATAGCGCGAAGGGCACCGTTTTTCCTCTTTTCAGGGAAACGGATTGCCGCAGCCGTTTGCACGGCTTTGCAATGACGAGAGAGGAAGAAGACGGATTGCAGCGCACCTAACGGCGCTTGCAATAACAAAATCAACTGCCGAATACGTCGGTAACGCTCTAAAGCGTTTTGCCGGTTTTTTTATCAGTAAAAACTATGTCGCAGTCAAAATCAAGCTTTTCGGCAATTTCCCTTAAGTCGTTTTCCGAAAAGTTGTCACGAGTTATTTTATAGCTTAGGGTTGACGGACTTTTATTAAGAAGACCCGCTAACTGCGCCATTGTCATTTCGCGCTGTAAAAGCATCATTTTAATCTTTTTTGCGGCAGACATTTTATCACCCCGTTTAAAAAGATTATACGCTTAAAAACGAATTAAATCAAACGATAGTCGAACACAATTTGATTATTTTCAAATTTATTATTGACATAATTCGAAATAAATAGTATAATATTCGATGTAATTCGAATATTAGTTTACTGAATTCGAATTGTAAAACTTTTATGAACGGAGAGAAGAAAATGCAGATTTCAAATATGTTAAACAGGTGCAGTCTTTCTAAAATAGCCGATTATATTATAGGCAACGGCGAGCTTTTGGAGGAAAGCCGCGAAACCGATTTGGAAACCGAAATACACGAAATTGAATGCTATACAACAAAAATTTTAAACAAGTATTTCCCCGACTCCAAAAAGCAGGAAGAATTTTTCGGCGAAATAGCGTATAGGGAAACACGGCTTGAAAACATTTATTTTCAGCTTGGATTTATCGCCGGAATACGGCTGTTTAAGGATTTTGACAAAAAGCTTAAATAATAATGCGGAATGCGTAATGCGGAATTAAACAGCTTAATTATTTTGTCATTGCGGTGCGGTGTCCGGTGGACACCTCTGCGAAGCAGAAGCACCGACCGAGCCGGCAGGCGAGACCGCCGTAAGGCGCGTGGCACTCCGTTTTTCCCTCCCTCGTCATTGCAAGGGGAAAGCCCCGCGGCAATCCGTTCCCCTTAAAAGGAAAAAACCTGAGTCCGCCTTACAGGTTTTCAAAACAACATAATTCCGCATTAAAAAAACAACTGCTAAGGCAAAAGCCTTAACAGTTGTTTTTAATTATAAAACGGATTAGGCGTTTACTTTGGTAACAACGCCCGAACCAACGGTACGGCCGCCTTCACGGATAGCGAAGCGGAGACCTTCTTCAATAGCGATAGGAGTGATAAGCTCAACGTCCATCTCTACGTTATCGCCGGGCATGCACATCTCGGTGCCCTCGGGAAGGGTGATTACGCCGGTAACGTCGGTAGTTCTGAAGTAGAACTGCGGACGATAGTTGTTGAAGAACGGAGTATGACGGCCGCCCTCTTCTTTAGTAAGAACGTAAACCTGACCGTGGAACTTGGTGTGCGGATGAATTGAACCGGGTTTGCAGAGAACCTGACCACGCTCAACCTCTTCACGGCCTATGCCGCGGAGAAGTGCACCAACGTTATCGCCGGCCTCGCAGAAGTCGAGGGTCTTGCGGAACATTTCCATAGAAGTAACAACGGTTTTCTTGCGCTCTTCGGTGAGACCGATGATCTCAACTTCGTCGCCTGCGTTGAGCTGTCCGCGCTCAACACGGCCGGTAACAACGGTACCGCGGCCGGAAATGGTCATAACGTCCTCGATCGGCATAAGGAACGGGAGGTCAGACTTACGATCCGGAGTCGGAATATAGCTGTCAACAGCGTCCATAAGCTCTTTGATCGGAGCATATTCGGGAGCGTTCGGATCGGTAGAGGTGCACTCAAGAGCAACAAGAGCAGAACCCTTGATGATCGGGGTGTCGTCGCCGGGGAACTCATATTTATCAAGAGTCTCACGGATTTCCATCTCAACGAGTTCAAGAAGCTCAGGATCGTCAACCTGATCGCACTTGTTCATAAATACAACAATGTACGGAACGCCAACCTGACGGGCAAGGAGAAGGTGCTCCTTAGTCTGAGCCATCGGGCCGTCGGTAGCAGCGATAACAAGGATAGCGCCGTCCATCTGAGCAGCACCGGTGATCATGTTCTTAACATAGTCGGCATGTCCGGGGCAGTCAACGTGAGCATAGTGACGGTTATCGGTCTCGTACTCAACGTGAGCGGTGTTGATTGTAATACCGCGCTCTCTCTCTTCAGGAGCCTTATCGATGTTTGCATAATCCTCGAACTGAGCCTGACCCTTAAGTGAAAGATACTTAGTGATAGCAGCAGTAAGAGTGGTTTTACCGTGGTCAACGTGACCGATGGTACCAATGTTTACATGGGGTTTGTTACGTTCAAATTTTGCCTTTGCCATTGTATATTTTCCTCCTTATACTATATGCAATATTATTTAATTATAGTTTAACAAATTTGACTTAAAAAAGCAAGCATTATTTGCTTTATAATCAGTCTTTCTTTGCACGGGCAGAGATAATCTTTTCGGAAATGCTCTTCGGAACTTCCTTATAGCCGTCCGGCTCCATTACATACTGACCGCGGCCCTGTGTTTTAGAGCGCAGGTCGGTAGCGTAGCCAAACATATCTCCGAGCGGTACGCGGGCATTGATCTGCTTAACGCCCGAACGATCCTCAAAGCCCTGAATTTCGCCGCGGCGAGAGTTAAGGTCGCCTATAACGTCGCCCATATACTCCTCAGGTACGATAACCGTAACCTTCATAATAGGTTCGAGAAGTACAGGGTCTGCTAAGCGGCAAGCCTCTTTAAACGCCATAGAACCGGCGATCTTAAATGCCATTTCGGAAGAGTCAACCTCGTGATAAGAACCGTCGTACAGAGTTACCTTAACGTCAACTACCGGATAGCCTGCAAGCACGCCTGCCTGCAATGCGCCGCGGATACCTGTATCAACCGCAGGGATAAATTCCTTCGGGATAGTACCGCCGGTAACGGCGTTGATAAACTCATAGCCGGCGCCGGATTCGTTCGGTTCAACGATAATTTTAACGTGACCGTACTGACCTGAACCGCCAGACTGGCGTTTATACTTAGTTTCGTGGTCAACCTTTTTGCGGATGCTTTCTTTATAAGCAACCTGCGGCGCGCCCACGTTAGCCTCTACCTTAAATTCGCGAAGCAAACGGTCAACGATTATTTCAAGGTGTAATTCACCCATACCTGCGATAATGGTCTGACCGGTCTCTTCATCGGTATAGCACTTAAAGGTCGGGTCTTCTTCCGCAAGCTTTGCAAGGGCAAGACCCATTTTTTCCTGACCTGCTTTGGTCTTAGGCTCGATAGCAACGCGGATAACAGGCTCCGGGAAGTTCATCGATTCAAGTATGATCGGGTGCTTCTCGTCACACAGGGTATCGCCCGTGGTGGTGTTTTTAAGACCTACGGCAGCGGCAATATCGCCGGCGTAGCAGGTTTCAATATCCTCACGGTGGTTAGCGTGCATCTGAAGAATACGTCCCATACGCTCCTTGTTCTGCTTAACCGAGTTATAAACGCCGGCGCCTGCGTCAACAGTACCGGAGTAAACGCGGAAGAAGCATATCTTACCAACGAACGGGTCGGTGGCAATTTTAAATGCAAGAGCAGAGAACGGCTCTGAATCGGAGGAATGTCTGTCTTCCTCTTCGCCGGTCTCAGGGTTTGTACCCTTTATAGCCTCAATGTCGGTTGGAGCCGGCATATAATCAACAATAGCGTCAAGGAGCGGCTGAACGCCCTTGTTTCTGTATGAAGTACCGCAGGTAATCGGCACCATATTATTAGCTATTGTGGACTGACGGATTATCTTCTTTATCTGTTCAACAGACGGCTCCTCGCCCTCGAAGTATTTTTCCATCAGCTCTTCGTCCTGCTCAACAATATGCTCGATAAGCTCGGTGTGATATTTGTTGGCAAGCTCTACCATATCCTCCGGAATAGGCTCGTGTCTTACGTCCTTTCCGAGGTCATCGTAGTAAATTTCCGCGTCCATATTGACAAGGTCAACAATTCCCCTGAAGGTGTCCTCAGAGCCGATAGGCAGCTGAATCGGAACACCGTTGCAGTTGAAACGTTCCTTAATCATATCAAGAACGTGGTAGAAATCCGCACCCATAATGTCCATTTTGTTAACATAGATCATTCTCGGTACGTGATATTCGTCAGCCTGACGCCAAACAGTTTCAGACTGCGGCTCAACACCGCCCTTTGCGCACAGAACGGTTACGGAACCGTCAAGCACGCGGAGTGAACGCTGAACTTCAACGGTGAAGTCAACGTGTCCGGGAGTGTCGATAATATTGATACGATGGTCTTTCCAGAAGCAGGTGGTAGCAGCGGAGGTAATTGTAATACCTCTTTCCTGCTCCTGCTCCATCCAGTCCATAGTTGACGCGCCGTCGTGAGTTTCGCCCATCTTACGGTTAATACCGGTATAGAAAAGGATACGCTCGGTGGTGGTAGTTTTACCGGCGTCAATATGTGCCATTATACCAATATTTCTTGTCATTTCAAGAGATACTTTTCTTGGCATATTAACCTCCAATCCGCATAAAACGGAAACAAAATATCAGTAGATACAAACTACCATCTGTAATGAGCAAACGCTCTGTTGGCCTCTGCCATCTTGTGAGTATCCTCACGCTTCTTGGCAGCGCCGCCCATGCCGTTAACGGCGTCTAAAATTTCGCCTGCGAGACGCTCTTTCATAGTCCTCTCGCTGCGGGCGCGGCTGTAAGTTGTCAGCCAGCGCAGACCTAAGGTCTGCTTTCTTTCGGCGCGAACCTCAAAAGGTACCTGATAGGTAGCGCCGCCCTTACGGACAGCCTTAACCTCAAGCTGCGGCATAACGTTTTCCATAGCCTGATCAAATACCTCAAGCGGGTCCTTGCCCGTTTTTTCACTGATAATGTCGAAAGCGCCGTATACTATTCGCTGAGCAACACCCTTTTTACCGTCAAGCATAATGTTGTTGATAAGACGGGTTACCTTCTTTGAATTGTATACCGGATCCGGCAATACGTCGCGTTTTGCGACAAAGCCTCTTCTTGGCACTTTACTTCCCTCCTTCATAGTAATGAATTCATTGGTACTCGAAGCTTTTCCCCGTGGCACCGAGCAGAGGCGTTATATATTCATATATTATAAACGCCGCCGCTTTTAATATGCAGCAGAGATAAATTTTTCTTTAATTACTTCGCACCTGCTTTAGGACGCTTTGCACCGTACTTTGAACGGCTTTGCATTCTCTTTGCTACGCCCTGTGTATCAAGGGTTCCGCGCACGATATGGTAACGCACACCGGGGAGATCCTTAACACGTCCGCCTCTGATCAGAACAACGCTGTGCTCTTGAAGATTGTGTCCTATTCCGGGAATGTAGGCTGAAACCTCGATTCCGTTGGAAAGACGTACTCTTGCAATTTTACGCAGAGCTGAGTTCGGCTTCTTCGGCGTGGAAGTTTTTACGGCTGTGCAAACACCGCGCTTTTGAGGAGAATCGTTATCGGTCTGCTGGCGTTTCATAGAGTTATAACCCTTTAAAAGAGCCGGAGCCTTAGCCTTCTTCTCGATAGTTTCGCGGCCGTTGCGAACCAACTGGTTAAACGTAGGCACTGTTACACCTCCAAATATTAAATTTACGGAAAAAAGAGACAATTCCGCATACTAATGCAGTATAACACGTTATTTTGCGCTTGTCAACATTTTTTTAATGCAAAACCGCTTACCGCTTTGTATAGCGCAGCTCTGCGGTTTCAAAAAATACGTCCCTGTTTTCTTCAAGATAGGAAATAAGCCTGTCCGAGCTTTGAAAAACGCCGAAAAGCTTTAAGTTTTCGGGGGACATAAAATGCTCCCTTACCGCGTTTTCAAGCTGTTTTATAAGATTATCGTAATATCCGCATACGTTAAACACCGCAATCGGCTTTTTATGGCGGCCGAGCTGTTTTAGGGTTAAAATTTCAAAAAATTCGTCCAGAGTGCCAGGGCCGCCGGGTGTTATTATAAACGCGTCCGCACGGTCCTCCATTATTTCCTTGCGGCGGCGCATAGTATCGGTATACACTATTTCGTCGCAATCCTCGTATATAATTCCGCCGGACGCCAAAAATTCGGGTACAACAGCCAAAGCCCTGCCGCCCGCCGCCTTTACGCCGCGCACCGCCGCCCCCATAAGACCGTATTTACCGCCGCCGAAAACAAGTGTATGACCGCGCTTTGCAAGCCTTGCGCCGAGCTCCTCGACGGGGTTTATGTAAGCGCCCGCTATAATACTGCTTGAAGCGCCGTATATACAAATATTCATAACGTACCCTTACCCACATTTAATTTTTCACCGTTCAAAACGGCGTTTACAAGCCTTTCGCCCATATATTCGAGCTTTAGCGAGAAAAAAGGCGTTTTTTCGTCAAGCAGACGAAGAAATATCTTGTCCCCCTCCCATATGGGAAGAGAAAAAATATCCTTTTTATTAACCCAGCAAAGCTCGCCCTCGTCGCATTCCTTAACGGTGCCCTCAAATTTATCGGCATAAAATATATGCATATATTCGGTTTCCCATTTATCCGAAACAAAGGTTACTATCCCGCGGTATTCGGCGTTTTTAAGGGTAAGCCCCGTTTCCTCAAGCGTTTCGCGCAGGTTTGCCTCTTCGGGGCTTTCCTTATCCTCGAATTTACCGCCTATGCCTACCCATTTATCACGGTTAAGGTCGTTTTCCTTTTTTACACGGTGCAGCATAAGGTAGCACCCGTTCTTTTCAATATGGCAAAGCGTAGTGTTCCGCATTACTGCTCCTCCGACTGGGTATTTTCCTCGCTCGGCAGCTCGATCTCATAACCGTTTATATAAAATACGTCTCTTTTTATATTCTTCTGGTCGAAAATATTGTTATACTGAACCTTCTCGTATTCGTCAAGCAGATGGCTGTACGGCGATACGTCGCTCCACTTATAATAATTATTTTCGCTGTCGATATACCCTACGGTATCTATAACCGGCAGGGTTTCTGAAAGCTTAAGCAAATACTTATTATATTCGGTAAGCTTTACGCCCGCGGTTTCAAGCACAAGTGAGGAAAGGTAGTTTGAACTCAGCTTTTCTATCTGTTTTTCCTCAATATCGTAATTCGCCCATATAATAAACGGCGTTACATGGCGGTTTTGCTCCTGCTCAGCGGTAAGACCCGAAAGACTGTTTACGCCTAAGAGCTCGCATATAAAATCGGTTTCCACCGAGGGCTGATGGTCGCCGAACATACATATAACCGTAGGCTCCTTGACCGTGCTGAAATAATCTATAAGCTCTTTAAACGCATTGTCGCTTGCCTTAACAAGAGAAAGATATTTATTAGCCTTTATATAATCCTTTGAAACCGAGGTAGCGTATATGCTTTCGTCGAAATTAACGCAGCTGTTAGTATATCCGCCGTGATTTTGCATTGTAACGTTAAACGCAAAATAAGGCACGGACTTATCCCTTTGCTCAAAGTCTCTTATAAGCAGCTTATAATCGTAGGAATCGCTTATATACTGGCGCATAAGCATATTGCCTTCATTGGGATACGCCTGCTCTATAAGCTGTTGAAGATAATTGGGATCGCTGCCGTTAGCCTGATATTCGCGCATAAGCGAAATATCTATTATATTTTCAAGGCTTGTGAATTTGCTAAATCCCATATATTTATAAACGTTGGTACGGTTCCAGCCCGCGGCATAATAGGGGTGAAGCGCGGCAGACGAATAATTCTGCGCCATAAGGGTTGAAACAAGCGAAGCTATGGGATTTTTAATATAAAGCATATACGCGTTGCTGCCCGACGGCAAAAACGCGGTAGTGTGGCCGGTTAAAAACTCAAATTCGGTGTTGGAGGTTCCCGCGCCTATTACTGGAACATAAAGATTGCCCTTTACCGTATTTTCGGTAAGACTGTGCATAAACGGCATATAATCTTCGTTGGTTGTAAGATTGCCGAGCACCTGAAGGTCGGAAAGCGACTCGTTCATTATGCATATAATATTCGGCTTTGTATAGCTGTTATCAACTTCGGGCTTTGTATCGTCCTTGCTTACAACGCTGTTTACATATTCCTTAATTTCATCGGGGTTATAGTTGCTCGGCTCCGACATATAAAGGTATTTTGTATTGCAGAAAAAGTTGAACGCAAAGCCGTAATTGTGGTAGCCCCTTGTCTGATTCCAGAAATCCGGTCGAACGCCCAAATTGGCAAAAACGCTTGTGAAGTAAAACAGAATAAGCAAAACCGAAGAAAATGTTCCCGCAAAGCAACGCGTTATCACCTTTGTAAGCATATTATACTTAGGCGTGCGCATTTTCACGCCTAAAATAATTGTAAATATGAATATCATAGAGGCGGTCATTATTTTATAAGTAGGCGTATAATTATATGTGTTTGCAACGCCCGCCGCGGTTTTTATGCTTAAAAAATCCATAGGCAAAAACGGCGTGCCGCGGAAATCCATAATGTAGCTGTGCGCCACGGCGAGCCCGAAAAGCACGGGATTTATTATAAGCAGCGGCAGTCTTATGCTGCCCGACGCCGTATATACCAAAAAATAAAGTATGATTATAAGTAAGTAGTTGCCCAAAAAGCCTAAGTAGGTCATATTATATATAAATACGTTATTTAAGCATTCGGTCATTGTTATAGTGACTATGGGAACAAGCAGCAAAAACAGAAAATGCCAAACCTTATTTATAATATCGTTTTTAATTTTCACCGTATAAGCCGCCGTAAGCCCCAAAATAAACGGGCACAAGAGCGTGGCGGCAAGCAATATCCTTTTTGCGGAAAAATCCTGCGAGGTATAGGCGTTAACGTCAAGAATTATTGCAATCAGCGTTACAACGCAAATTACCGCGCCTACAATTTTCGAGCGCTTTGTAGAGGTAATTTCAAAATTAGTCTTAAAAAATTTCGGAAGTATATCGGTAAAAAAGCCGACGGTATTATCCCACGCTTTTTTAAAAGACATATATCAGCATTCCTTTCACAGTTTGCGTGCATATTTTAATCGTACACAACATTATACCACAAAATTATGAAATTACAACAGAATTTTAAACTGCAAATAAAGTTCTTTCATTTTTACCGTTTTTATGATATAATAATTCAAACTGTAAATTAAGGGGTATTTTATGAAAAAAATCGCCGTATACTTTGTTTTTTTAATGTTTCTTTCGGGAATTTGCTCCTGCGGAAAAGCCAAGACATCTGAAGGACCTGCACCCGTTTACGGGAATTTTTCTTCTTCGGACGCTTCCGCCGGCAACAGTAAAGCCGCCGCACCTGAGCCGTCAACCGATCGGAAGCCGTCTCCCTCTAAACCAGAAGGCGCCAAAGAAGCTCATACGCATTCGTTCAGCGCCGCCACCTGCAGCAGCGCCGCCGTTTGTGCCTGCGGCGTTACATCAGGGGAAAAAGCGCAGCACACGCTAAATGAAAGCACCGGTAAATGCTCGGTTTGCGGATATACCGAATTTAATTTAAAAAATGCTCTCAGCGTATGCGTTTCCAGGGCGGAGAAAAGATTTTCGCAAGAATTTAAAACGGCAAAAATCATAAATACATATTACAGCGAAAGCGATAACTGCATATGTACCGACATTAAGCCCGATAATAAAATAACGGTTTTTATACATTATCGCTACACCTTAGAAGGATACACCGATTATAATATTGATATATACGACGTGCATTTAACGAAAAACGGTTATGAGCCGTATTTAACCTATAGCGAAGCGCTTACCGTGCCGAAGGGAGACGGTGATATTAAATCGGTTACAATCAAATCACGTAATATTTCTTACAGCGGAAACGCCCTCAAAAAAGCCGATTTACAGCAATAAGATAAAACACAGCCCTCGCAGAGTATCTGCGGGGGCTGAAGTGTAAACCGATTTATTTGCTTTCGTATTTCGAAACGATTTTTTTAATGCGGTCAACCGGATCAAGAAGACTGCTTATAGAATTATCAAGGTTTAGAGTCTCAACAAGCAGCGCTATATACTTAGACATATTAACGCTGCAATACCATTCGCGCTCTAAAAGCTCCTTCGGCTGATAAATAAGATTTGTGGTGAATATCTTATCTATCTTTCCGTCCTTATAATATTCGTCAAATTTTTCAAAGCCCTCTACAAAAAGACCGAACGTGGAGAAAATGAAAATTCTGCCCGCGCCCTTTTCCTTAAGCTTTGCGGCAATGTCAAGCATAGATTCTCCCGATGAGATCATATCGTCTACAAGTATCAGATCCTTGCCGGTGATATCGTTGCCCAAAAACTCGTGCGCCTCGATCGGGTTTCTGCCGTTTACTATTACGGAATAGTTACGGCGTTTATAGAACATACCAAGCTCTAACCCTAAAACGGAGGAATAGTAAATGCAGCGTCCCATACCGCCTTCGTCCGGCGATACTATCATTGTGTGGTCGCGGTCAAGCTTGATATCCGGCACTGTTTTAAGCAGCGCCTTTATCATCTGGTAAGCCGCCTGAACGTTATCAAAGCCGTCAAGCGGTATTGCGTTGTTAACGCGCGGGTCGTGCGCGTCAAACGTAACTATGTTTTTAACACCCATTGAAACCAATTCCTGAAGCGCCATTGCGCAGTCCATTGATTCCCTTGCGGTTCTGCGGTGCTGCCTGCCCTCGTACAGCATAGGCATAATAACGGTTATTCTTCTCGCCTTACCGCCGAGCGCCGCTATAATACGCTTTAAATCCTGATAATGGTCGTCAGGACTCATAGGAACGGTCTGCCCGTACATTTTATAGGTTACGCTGTAATTAAAGCAATCGCAGAGTATGTATGCGTCAAGTCCGCGTGCGGTGTGCTTTAAAACCGCTTTTGCTTCGCCGGTTCCGAAGCGCGGGCAGTTTGCCGGAATCACAAAGGATTCGTCCTCAGGTATATTACGCCATTGCTTAAGGTAATAGTCCACCTGAGAGGCGATATCCTCGCAGCCGCGCATACTGATAAGCGCTAAGTCACCGTAGGGGGTGTGTTTAAAATCAATGCTTGCCATTTCCAGTCCTCCGTTATTTAAAACTACATATATATAATAACACAAAACGTCCGACACAAAAAGAGTTTTTTCGTAAAAATATTAAATAATATTTTATACTCATAACAGCGTAAAATTTATTGTATACGAACAAATATTATTGAAAAACGCAGATTTCGGCGTTATAATATATAAAAAGGATGTGGTACCATGAAAATTACGTTTTGCGGAGCCGCGCATGAAGTAACAGGCTCCTGCACACTGCTTGAGGCGTGCGGTAAAACCGTAATGGTAGATTGCGGTATGGAACAGGGACCCGATATATATGAAAATTCCGACCTGCCCGTACTGCCCGGTCAGATAGATTTTCTTTTGCTTACCCACGCGCATATAGACCATTCCGGCAAAATTCCGGAGCTTACCTCCGGCGGGTTTAAGGGCCCCGTTTACACAACCGAGGCAACGCAGAAGCTCTGCTCTATAATGCTGCTTGATTCGGCGCATATACAGGAATTTGAAGCAGAATGGCGCAACCGCAAGGCAAAGCGTTCGGGCGCCGCGCCGTATGTTCCGCTTTACACGGCGGAGGACGTTTTAAAAGCCCTGAAGCAGTTTGTACCCTGCGAATATGAAAAGGAATACGAAATAACAGAGGGTATTAAAATAAAATTTACCGACGCGGGGCATCTTTTAGGCTCTGCCAGCATAAGCGTAACGGTTACCGAAAACGGCAAAACCGAAACGGTTGTGTTTTCGGGCGATCTCGGCAATACAGACCGTCCGCTTGTTAAAAACCCCGGTCAGCCAGAAGCCGCGGACTACATAATAATAGAATCAACCTACGGCAACCGCCTGCACGGTGAAAGACCGGACTATGTAACCCAGCTTTCCCGTGTAATAAACGAAACCCTTGACCGCGGCGGAAACGTGGTTATACCTTCCTTTGCCGTGGGCAGAACGCAGGAGCTTTTATATCTTTTACGTATAATAAAGGAAAAAGGGCTTGTGAAAAATCACGCGCATTTCCCTGTTTATGTAGACAGCCCCTTAGCGGTAGAAGCAACCGAGATATACAGCGGCTCGCTTTACGGATATTACGACGAAGAGACCGAAGCCTTGCTTAAAAGCGGGATAAACCCGATAAAGTTTCCCGATTTAAAGCTTTCCGTTACAAGCGACGATTCGGTGCGGATAAATATAGACAAAACGCCAAAGGTCATACTTTCCGCAAGCGGAATGTGCGAAGCCGGCAGAATACGCCATCACCTTAAGCATAACCTCTGGAGGAAAGACAGTACAATACTGTTCGTAGGCTATCAGGCAGAGGGAACTCTCGGAAGGTCGATTATAAACGGCGCGCCGAGCGTAAGGCTTTTCGGCGAAACGGTGCAGGTAAACGCACACATCGAGCAGTTAGAGGGCATAAGCGGCCACGCCGATAAAAGGATCCTGCTTTCGTGGCTTGACGGCTTTAAGCAAAAGCCCAAGCAGGTCTTTGTAAACCACGGCAACGATACCGTGTGCGACGAATTTGCCGCCGCCGTTACCGAAACGCTTAATATTCCGGCTGTCGCTCCTTATAACGGAGCCTCATACGATCTGCTCACGGGAATATGCCTTGAAAAGGGCAACAGAAAAAGAATTGAGCAAAAGCCGCGCAACAAACGCGACGAGGCTGTATTCGCACGCCTTTTAACCGCAGGAAAACGGCTGTTAAGCATTATAGAAAAGTACCGTCAAGCAGCCAACAAGGATATAGCGGCGTTTGCCGACCAAATAACGGCGCTTTGCAACAAATGGGATAAATAGACGCAGCCCCCGAACGGAAACTCCGTTCGGGGGCTGTTTGTTTTAAAACGGCATTACCGTAAGGTGTGCGATAAGCCGTTTTCACACTCCCCGTCATTGCGGTGCGGGTGTCCGGTGGACACCTCTGCGAAGCAGAATCACCGACCGAGCCGGCAGGCGAGACCGCTGTTAGGTACGCGGCAACCCGTTTCTCTTTCAAGGGGATTACGGATTCTTTCGCGCCAAGCGCTCAGAATGACAAGCCGTTTAGTTATTGCAAATACATAAGGCGTACGGATAAACTTTCGTTTATCTGTCACGGCAAAGCCGCGTAAGCGGCTGTGGCAATCCGTTCTCTTTTTTAAAACAACTGCACGGTATTTTAAAGCCTATACAGTTATCTCTGAACCCTTCCGCTGCCGTCGCCGCCCGCAAGGTTTTGAACCTCTGCCACGCTTACACAGTTATAGTCGCCCTCTACCGAGTGCTTAAGGCAGCTTGCCGCCACCGCAAACTCAATTGTATCCTGCGCGGAATAATTATTAAGAAACGCATAAATAAGTCCGCCGCCGAAGCTGTCGCCGCCGCCCACGCGGTCAACGATATGCATACGGTACTGCTTGCTGAAATAATAATCGCTGCCGTTATAAAGCATTGCCGCCCAGTCGTTATCGTTAGCCGAAATTGAAGAGCGCAGGGTTATTGCAACGTTTGAAAAACCGAAACGGTCGCAAAGCTGTTTTGCAACGTCCTTATAACCCTCGTGGTTTACTTCACCCTTTGTAACATCGGTGTTTGCCGCCTTAATGCCGAATACGTCTGCCGCGTCCTCTTCGTTGGCAATGCAAACGTCAACATATTTCATAAGCTCGCCCATAACCCTGCCGGCCTTTTCTCTTGTCCAAAGCTTTTTGCGGTAATTAAGGTCGCAGCTTACCTTAACGCCGTGCTTTTTCGCCGCCTTAACCGCTTCAAGGCATATATCCGCCACATTATCGCCGAGAGCGGGGGTAATACCCGTAAAGTGGAACCAATCGGCGCCCTCGAATATTTTTTCCCAGTTGAAATCTTTGCTTGCAGCCTCGGCTATTGCAGAATGCGCGCGGTCGTATATAACCTTCGAAGGTCGCTGCGACGCGCCCTTTTCAAGAAAATAAATTCCCACTCTGTCGCCGCCTCTTGTAATAAGCGAGGTATCAACGCCGAATTTGCGCAGCGAGTTTACCGCCGCCTGACCTATCTCGTGAGTCGGAAGCTTTGAAACAAACGCGGCGTCTATGCCGTAGTTTGCAAGCGAAACCGCAACGTTAGCTTCTCCGCCGCCGAAGGTCGCGCCAAGCTTATCCGCCTGCAAAAAGCGGTAATAGCCCTCCGGTGCTAATCTTAACATAAGCTCTCCGAATGTTATAACTCTCATTTTCTTATCTCCTTTAAAAGTGTAACGGCTTCGGCCGTAAGCTTTTCAATTGTATCAAACCTGCCGCCGTCAATTTCGGCAGACGGCACCATCCAGCTGCCGCCGCATGCAAATACCGCCTTGCAGCTTAAATAATCGGCAAGGTTAGATACGTTTATTCCGCCGGTCGGCATAAAGCGAACCATAGTATAGGGCGCCGCCATAGCCTTTATCATTTTAACGCCGCCCGCCGCCTCAGCAGGAAAGAATTTAAGGTATTTAAGCCCGAAAGAAAGCGCCTTTTCAACCTCGCCCGGCGTGCAAACCCCCGGAACGATCGGATAGCCCATAGCTCTGCAGTGACGAACCACATCGGGGTTAAGACCGGGGCTTACAATAAACTTAGCCCCCGCCGCCATGGCCTTATCGGCCTGCTCGGCTGTAAGTACGGTGCCCGCGGCAATAAGCATATCGGGATATTTTTCAGCTATAAGCCTTATAGACTCCTCTGCCGCGTCGGTACGGAAGGTTATTTCCGCACAGTTAAGTCCGCCTTTTCTTAAAGCCTCAGCCAATTTCACGGCATTTGCGGCGTCGTCAAGTTTTACTACCGGAACAACGCCGGCGGCGGAAATTTCTTTGATTAAATTTTCCATATGTACCTCCTTGTTTCACATCGTGAAACAGCGTTTCAAAATTTACAATTATATTTTACCACTCTTAAAATAAATGTCAAGCGGCAATTGCAAAAAGTTTTTCTTTGTGGTAAAATTCCTTTGTTAAGGATGGTGTAAATATGGCAGATCAATCTCCCGTACAGTCCGTAGAGCGCACGTTTTCCGTTATCGAGCTGCTTTGCAAAAACGGCGAAAGCGGCATAACCGAGCTTTCCGCCGCTTCGGGACTTAACAAAACAACGGTGTTCAGGCTGCTTTCAACGCTTGTTTCTCTCGGATACGCCGCTAAAAATCCGCTTACCGAAAAATACAGGCTTACATTAAAGTTTTTAAAGCTTTCGGCAGGCACGCTTTCAAAGCTCGATATACGCCGTTACGCAAGGCGGCATTTAGAAGGGCTTTCGGCAGCTACGGGCGAGACCGTACACCTCGTTGAAAGAAACGGCGGCGAAATAATTTATATCGATAAATTCGAATCGCCCAAAAACTCGGTGCGAATGGTGTCTCGCGTAGGGCTTTCGCTTCCTATGGTCTATACCGCCGTAGGCAAGGCGATAATGGCGCAGCTTGAGCCGGAGGAAACCGAAAAGATATGGCATTCCACAAAAATAGTGCAAAAGACCGATAAAACAATTACCGATTATTCCCTGTTTTTAAAAGAGCTTGAAACAGTACGCAAAAACGGATACGCAACCGACTGCGAAGAAAACGAAAACGGCGTATGCTGCGTTGCCGCCGCCGTGCGCGACGTTTACGGCGAATACCGCTATGCCTTCAGCGTTTCTGCTCCCGCCACGCGTATGAACGGCGAAACGATAAAAAAAGTCGGAAATATTGTTATAAATACGGCAGAAAGAATATCAAACGGCGAAACAGAGCCGTAAAATATAGCTAATATTATATAAATTTAATTTATTTATTAAAAATCGAAAAAAAAGCTTTATTTTTGGCAAGATACTTGGTATAATGGTATGGATACCTAACGCGTATGCGATTAGCGTAGCTTTGTCAATAATGGATATTATCCATAAAAAATTCAGGAGGTCGATTCTTAATGAGTCACAAGTACGTTTACCTTTTCAGCGAAGGCAACGCCAAAATGCGTGAGCTTTTGGGCGGTAAGGGTGCTAACCTTGCAGAGATGACCGGATTAGGTCTTCCCGTTCCGCAGGGCTTCACCATTTCCACCGAGGCTTGCACACAGTATTATGAAGACGGTCAGAAGATCAACGATGAGATCCAGGCTCAGATAATGGAATATATCGAGAAGATGGAAACCATCACCGGCAAAAAGTTCGGCGATAAGGAAAATCCGCTCCTCGTTTCGGTTCGTTCGGGCGCCCGCGCTTCAATGCCCGGCATGATGGACACCATTCTTAACCTCGGTCTTAACGAAGAGGTTGTTAATGTTATTGCGGAAAAATCCAACAACCCGCGTTGGGCTTGGGACTGCTACAGAAGATTTATTCAGATGTACTCTGACGTTGTTATGGAGGTTGGTAAAAAGTACTTCGAACAGCTTATCGACGCTATGAAGGAAAAGAGAAACGTTACTCAGGACGTTGAGCTTACCGCAGACGACCTCAAGGAGCTTGCAGGCCAGTTCAAGGCTGAATACAAGTCTAAAATAGGCACCGATTTCCCGACCGATCCTAAGGAGCAGTTAATGGGCGCCATCAAGGCTGTTTTCCGTTCATGGGACAACCCCCGTGCAAACGTTTACCGCCGCGATAACGATATCCCGTATTCCTGGGGTACCGCCGTTAACGTTCAGATGATGGCGTTCGGCAATATGGGCGACGATTGCGGCACAGGCGTTGCGTTCACACGCGACCCGGCTACCGGCGCCAAGGGTCTCTTCGGCGAGTTCCTTACAAACGCACAGGGCGAAGACGTTGTTGCAGGCGTTCGTACTCCTATGCACATTTCCGAAATGGAAGAAAAATTCCCCGAAGCCTTCAAGCAGTTTAAGGACGTTTGCCAGAGACTTGAAAACCACTACCGCGATATGCAGGATATGGAATTCACCGTTGAACACGGCAAGCTCTTTATGCTCCAGACACGTAACGGTAAGAGAACCGCTCAGGCCGCTCTTAAAATTGCCTGCGATTTAGTTGACGAGGGTATGATCACCGACGAAGAGGCGGTTCTTATGATCGACCCGCGTAACCTTGATACGCTTCTCCACCCGCAGTTTGACGCTAAGGCTTTAAAGGCTGCAGCTCCGGTTGGCAAGGCTCTCCCCGCTTCCCCCGGCGCTGCCTGCGGTAAGATAGTATTCACCGCTGAAGACGCTAAGGCTTGGGGCGCACGCGGCGAGAAGGTTGTTCTCGTTCGTCTTGAAACCTCACCCGAAGACATTGAGGGTATGAAGGCTGCTCAGGGTATACTCACCGTTCGCGGCGGTATGACCTCTCACGCTGCCGTTGTTGCGCGCGGTATGGGTACCTGCTGCGTTTCCGGCTGCACCGCCATCAATATGGACGAAGAGAACAAGCAGTTCACACTTTCCGGCAAGACCTATCACGAGGGCGACTATCTCTCGCTCGATGGCTCTACCGGTAACATTTACGACGGCATTATCCCGACTGTTGACGCGTCCATCGCAGGCGAGTTCGGCAGAATTATGGGCTGGGCTGATAAATACCGCAAGCTCGGCGTTCGCACCAATGCGGATACTCCGCGCGACGCTAAGAAGGCTGCTGAGCTCGGAGCTGAGGGTATCGGTCTTTGCCGTACAGAGCATATGTTCTTCGAAGGCGACAGAATCGATTACTTCCGTCAGATGATCTGCTCATCTACCGCTGAAGAGCGCGAAAAGGCTCTTGATAAGATTATTCCTTTCCAGCAGGGCGACTTTGAAAAGCTTTATGAAGCTCTTGAGGGCAAGCCGGTTACTATCCGTTTCTTAGATCCTCCGCTTCACGAGTTCGTTCCCACCGAAGAGGCTGACATCAAGAAGTTAGCTGACGCACAGGGCAAGAGCGTTGAAGACATTAAGGCTATCATCGCTTCCCTCCACGAGGCTAACCCGATGATGGGTCACCGCGGCTGCCGTCTTGCAGTAACCTATCCTGAAATTGCAAAGATGCAGACCACCGCTGTTATCCGCGCCGCTATCAACGTTAAAAAGGCTCACGCCGATTGGAATATAGTTCCCGAAATTATGATTCCGCTCGTAGGCGACGTTAAAGAGCTTAAGTATGTTAAGAAGACCGTTGTTGAGACCGCTGACGCTGAAATCGCGGCTGCCGGAATCGACCTTAAGTATGAAGTAGGTACCATGATAGAAATTCCGCGCGCTGCTCTTACAGCCGACGAAATTGCTAAGGAAGCCGAGTTCTTCTGCTTCGGCACCAACGACCTTACTCAGATGACCTACGGCTTCAGCCGTGATGACGCCGGTAAGTTCCTTGACGCTTACTATGATGCTAAGATCTTCGAGAACGATCCGTTCGCTAAGCTCGATCAGATAGGCGTAGGCAAGCTTATGGAAATGGCTGTTAAGCTCGGTAAGGGCGTAAGAAAAGACCTCCACTGCGGAATCTGCGGCGAGCACGGCGGCGACCCGTCCTCTGTTGAGTTCTGCCACAAGATCGGTCTTGATTATGTCTCCTGCTCACCGTTCCGTGTTCCGATTGCACGTCTTGCAGCGGCACAGGCTGCCATCCGCGAACAGCGCCAATAAGAAGTTGACGCAAACAGCGTAGGCAAAACAACTGATATAAATACGGTCACACAGTCCGTTTGGATTGTGTGACCGTTATTTTTTTGCCCATTTTCAGCTGAACACACCGTTAATTAAGCCGCTGGTTTCACTATGAAATCAGCGGCTTTTTTCGTGCTCAAAAAATTTTTTGAATTTTTTTGCTCAGGGGGTTAAAAAATGGACCTTCTCGCTGGCTACCTATTGAGGGACAAAACAAACGCCCTCACGAACCTTGAAAATCGAATAGACATTCAATAGGTACATTCCTGATCGGGGGCGAAAGCCCCAGCCGGATGAAGGTGCGCCACGAACTTCCTGCCCACAAGGGTTATCACGGAAAGCAAGGTTGGTAAACATTAAGGACCGCTGTACCAAAAAGTGCATTAAAAGTGTGACGAGGTTGTAAGGCTGTATGATGAAATACAGCTTGCCTATGCAAGCGTTTTGGAAAAGAATACCGAAATTGAAAAAATCAAATGTAATGTTCCCAACGTTTCCATATTCTGTATAGTTTGAATACAGTAAAAATCAAATAACCACAGCCTCGTTTTTGCCTTAAGGCTGTGGTTATTTAATTGATTTTTAATACACAACCGCGTCGTCTGCGGTAAATCCGCCGAGAGAATTTTCCTTAACCTGAATACATACAAAGGTTATTCCCTCGTCATCGGCGGCAGAAAACTGTCGTTTAGCCTTGGGCGCCACCTTAAGCCAATCGCCGACAGCAATCGTAACCTCCTCGCCGTCGATCAAAGCCTTGCCCCTGCCCGAAACAACGCCGTAAATTTCTTCGTTATTCCTGTGTGAATGAACAAACGGAACCCCCGCGCCCGCGGGCAGGCTGTTAACGCTTACCTCTGCTCCGGTAAGCCCTAAAGCGTTGTGCAGCTCGGTTCTGCCTTCGTTTCCGATGTTTGTTTTTGTGTAATTTTTCATTTTGTTTACCTCCGTATATTTTGCAAATTCACTTTGCTTGACTTTAGATTAGCATTTTACACACTCAAAAACAAGTACGCACTTTTTTATAACCGTACACTTTTTTAAAAATGTGTGTTATTATAATAAAGAGGTGAAAAACAATGAAAACAAAAGACGAATTACCTGCCTGCCCCGTAGCAACGGCAGTAGCCCTGATAGGCGGAAAATGGAAGCTTTTAATTCTTCGCAACCTTAAATCCCGCCCTTGGAGGTTTAACGAGCTTCAAAGAGATTTAGACGGAATTTCCCAAAAGGTATTAACCGACAGCCTGCGGCAAATGATAGACGACGGGCTTGCCTACCGCCGCGATTTCGGCGAAATGCCGCCTAAGGTTGAATACGGGCTTACGGCGCTCGGCAGGCAAATGCTGCCGATTATAGACGCCCTTGCCGACTTCGGAAACTACTACAAATCGGTGCTTAAGCAGTAATTTGCCCTGATTTTAAAACGACACCGTAAGCTGCATTTTAAAGCGTTCGGTTCCGTAAACAGCGTGCGGCAGACCCTTTGGCATTACAAGAGTTTCGCCTGCGTTTAAAATAAACTCCTCGCCGTTTACGGTAAAGCCGCCCGTTCCCTCAAGCACCGTGACCATAGCGTCTCCGCCCGATGTATGCGATGAAATTTCCTCGCCCTTATCAAAAGCGAAAACGGTCACGCTTACCGCGTCGTTTTGCACTAAGGTTCTGCTTACAACCTGACCCTCGGAATAATCAACCAAATTTTTAAGCTCTAATTTTTTCTGTTTTTCTATATTTTTATACATAACCGCTCTTCCTTTCTTAAAATAGCTTGTCTTACATATAACAAATTATGTATAAAAAATGCTTTACTTTTTTTGTTTCGCGTGGTATAATACTAAAGCTACCGTATACTATGCTTCGGGCGTCTGCCCTTTAAGGGATTCACTTATGACCCAATGCTTGGTTTACGGATGATATTCTTAAAGGAGTGAAAACAATGACCAAGGAATTAAAGCAGCAGATAATGCAGGATTATGCAATTCACGAGGGCGATACCGGTTCTCCCGAGGTGCAGATAGCTCTTCTCACCACCAGAATCAACGAGCTTAACGCTCACTTAAAGGTTCACCCGAAGGATCGCCATTCCTATCGCGGCCTTCTTAAAATGGTAGGTCACAGAAGAAACCTTCTTGCCTATCTTCAGAAGAACGATATTGAAAGATACCGTGCTATCATTAAAAAGCTCGGCATACGTAAGTAATACGTACATTAAAGGCAGACTGATTATTTTCGGTCTGCCTTATTGTAAATATTTAAGGGGATTTTCGTGCTTTAGCGGTAAATCGGGGGGCTAAGCTTATTGGCTTTCGGATTTATTGCTAACCGAAGGTCTCCTAAAAAAGAAAAGGAGAAAAAAGTATGTTTGAAAACTACAAGGTTTACGAAACCACACTTGCAGGCAGACCCTTAAAGCTTGAAACAGGTATGATGGCTCAGCTTGCAAACGCCGCTGTTATGGCGACCTACGGCGAAACAAAGGTGCTTTGCACCGTTACGGCTTCCGCAAAGCCGCGCGAGGGGGTAGATTTCTTCCCTCTTTCGGTTGATTATGAGGAAAAGATGTACTCGGTAGGCAGACTGCCCGGTTCGTTTACAAGGCGCGAGGGAAGAGCCACCGAAAAGGCTATACTCGCTTCCCGCTGTATTGACAGACCTATCCGTCCGCTTTTCCCGAAGGATATGCGTAACGATTGCTCGGTTGTGGCAACCGTTATGTCGGTAGACCCCGATTGCTCGCCTGAGGTTGCGGCGGCAATAGGCGTTTCCGCCGCTATCGCTATTTCGGATATTCCGTGGGCAGGTCCTATTTCCAGCGTTAACGTAGGCTTGGTTGACGGCGAGATCGTTATAAACCCCACCCTTGAGCAGCGCGCAAAATCAGACCTTAACCTTACCGTTTCCTCAACCGAAGACTTAGTTGCAATGATCGAGGCGGGCGCTAACGAAATTTCGGACGAGCTTATGTTCGACTGCATTATGGCAGGTCACGAGGCCAACAAAGAGGTTGTTAAGTTTATCAACGGCATTGTAGCCGAAATAGGCAAGCCGAAGTTTGAGTTTGAGTCTAACGATCCCGATCCCGAAATATTTAAGGAAATTGAAGATTTCTGCATTGAAGACGTAAAAAAAGCGCTTGATACCGACGATAAAACGGTACGCGACGCGGCTTTGCTTCCCATATATAACGCCGTTCACGAAAAGTTCGATGAAAAATTCGAGGGAAGTGAGGGCAAAATAGAAGAAATAATGTACCTTGTTCAGAAGCACGTTGTAAGAGACTGGCTTAAAAACGAGAAAAAGCGTGTTGACGGCAGAGGTATCGACGAGATACGCCCCTTAAACGCGCAGGTTGACCTGCTCCCCCGCGTTCACGGTTCGGGTATGTTCACCCGCGGTCAGACTCAGGTTCTCTCGGTTGCTACCTTAGCTCCGATAAGCGAGGCGCAAAAGCTCGACGGGCTTGACGAGGAAGTATCCAAAAGATATATCCATCACTATAACTTCCCCTCTTACTCGGTAGGTGAAACAAAGCCGTCAAGGGGACCGGGCAGACGTGAAATAGGCCACGGCGCGCTTGCAGAAAAGGCGCTTGTTCCGGTTATTCCGAGCCTTGAAGAGTTCCCCTATGCTATCCGCGTGGTATCTGAGGTTCTTTCTTCAAACGGTTCTACCTCGCAGGGCTCGATCTGCGGCTCTACCTTAGCGCTTATGGCTGCCGGCGTTCCGATAAAGGCTCCTGTTGCGGGTATTTCCTGCGGACTCATCACCGGCGATAAGGGCGTTTACGGCGACTTTATGACTATGGTTGATATTCAGGGCCTTGAAGATTTTTACGGTGATATGGACTTTAAGGTAGCAGGCACCCACAAGGGTATTACCGCTATTCAGATGGACTTAAAGGTTCACGGTCTTACACCCGAAATTATTAAGGAAGCTTTTGCAAAGACCCACAAGGCGCGCGATTATATACTTGACGAGGTAATGCTTAAGTGTATACCGGAGCCGAGAACCGAGCTTTCAAAATACGCTCCGAAAATGCTTACAACTACCATAAGCCCCGATAAGATAGGCGACGTTATAGGCAAGCAGGGCAAGGTTATTCAGTCTATCCAAGAGCAGTGCGACTGCACGATCAATATCGAGGAAGACGGTCACGTTTATGTTTCGGGTCTTGATACCGATAAGGCTAAGCAGGCGATATCCATAATTGAGCTTATTGCAAACGACCCTGAAGTCGGCGCTATATACAGCGGCAAGGTAACCCGTCTTATGACCTTTGGTGCGTTTGTTGAAATAGCCCCCGGCAAAGAGGGACTTGTTCATATTTCAAAGCTTGATACAAAACGCGTTGAAAAGGTTGAAGACGTTGTAGCCGTAGGCGATCAGGTAATAGTTAAGGTTACGGAAATAGACGATCAGGGCAGAATAAACCTTTCAAGAAGGGACGCGCTGGTTGAGGTAAACGGCGAAACGGTTGCGCCCGACGCAGACGATGTTCCCCAGCCCCGCCCCGCCAAACGCGACGGCGGTCACGGCAGAGAGCGCCGCGGCTTTAAAAAGCACGACTGATAAGCTTTAAAACAATTGTTTATAAAAAATGTAATTGCTGCGGGGCTTAAGCCTCGCAGCAATCTTTTTTAAGAGTATTACAAATTCTTTCGCGCTATGCGTTCAGAATATCAAGCAGTTTTGTCATTGCGAGCACCGATAGGTGCGCGGCAATCGTCCCCTTGTCATTTCGGTGCGGGTGTCCGGTGGACACCTCTGCGAAGCAGAAGCACCGACCGAGCCGGCAGGCGAGACCGCCGTAAGGCGTGTGGCAATCCGCTTTCCACGCCCTGTCATTGCGAAGGAGCAAAGCGACTGTGGCAATCCGTTTCCCCCTTAGGGTATTACGGATTCTTTCGTGCTCCGCACTCAGAATGACACACCATTTAGTCATTGCACAACTGTAAAAGATTCACTAAGCCATCGCCCTGTCATTGCGAAGGAACAAAGCGACTGCGGCAATCCGTTTCCCCCTTAGGGTATTACGGATTCTTTCGTGCCCCGCACTCAGAATGACAAACCGTTTTGTCATTGTGAACGCCGTAATGCAAGCGGCAATCTTTTTATTACTGTTTCTTACCCGCAATTTCCTTTTCAATCATTAAAAGCCTGTTGTACTTAGCCACACGGTCGGTACGGCAGGGAGCGCCGGTTTTAATTTGCCCTGCGTTTACGCCTACGGCAAGATCGGCTATTGAAGTATCCTCTGTTTCGCCCGAACGGTGCGAGATTACCGGCGCATAGCCGTTACGCTTTGCAAGCTCTATAACGTCAAGCGTTTCGGTAAGGGTGCCAATCTGGTTCAGCTTAACAAGTATTGAGTTTGCCGCTCCCAGCTCTATTCCCTTTTCAAATCTTGAAGAATTTGTTACAAACAGATCGTCGCCCACAAGCTGTATTTTATTGCCAAGCTCGCCTGTAAGCTTTTTCCAGCCGTCCCAGTCCTCCTCGGCAACGCCGTCCTCAATCGATATTATCGGGTATTTTTCTATAAGGCCCTTATAATAATCGGTAAGCTCGTCCGCCGTAAGCACATCGCCGCGCTTAGGCAGCTTATATTTGCCGCCCGAATACCATTCGCTTGACGCAACATCAAGCGCTATTTTTATTTCGTCGGTATTATAGCCTGCTTTTTCTATTGCCCTTACTATAAGCTCTATCGCCGCCTCGTCCGATGTAAGGTCGGGTGCGAAACCGCCCTCGTCGCCAACGCCGGTCGCTTTATTTTCAGCCTTTAATAAGGCGCCCAGCGCGTGATATATCTCGCTGCATTGGCGAAGCCCGTCTGAAAAGCAGCAGGCCTTATAGGGAATTATCATAAATTCCTGTATATCTATATTGTTTGCCGCATGCGCGCCGCCGTTTAAAATGTTCATCATAGGCCGCGGCATAACGCCCGCGTTTATTCCGCCTATATATTTGTAAAGCGGAATTTTAAGGGACGCAGCCGCCGCCTTTGCCGCCGCCAACGATACGGCAAGTATTGCGTTGGCGCCGAGACGGCTTTTGTTTTCTGTGCCGTCAAGTTCTATCATAGCCTCGTCAATTTTTCTTTGGCAATCGCCTTTAAGCGAGCAAAGCGCGGGGGCTATTGTCTCATTCACGGCGGCTACGGCCTTTAAAACGCCCTTTCCGCCGTAACGCGCGCTGTCGCCGTCGCGCATTTCGTGCGCCTCGTATGCGCCTGTCGAAGCGCCCGATGGAGAGAGCGCAAAGCCGCTGCTGCCGTCCTCAAGCGTAACCCTTGCACCTACGGTCGGGTTGCTTCTTGAATCCATAAGCTCAAAGCCTTCTACCGATATTATTCGATTTTTTTCCATTTCTATCACCTTTTTACTTTAATAAATATATTATTCCTGAATATTTTTCTTTTATTTATAAAATTAGCTATTTTAATTTTGATTCGGTTATGGTATAATTATTATGTATTTTTATGCAATAAAGGAATTTTAAAATATGCAGTTTAATGAACAAAACAGTCAAAGCAATATAATTTACGGCAGAAACCCCGTGTTAGAGGCTGTGCGCTCGGGCAGGGAGATCGATCGCCTGCTTATAGCCCACGGCGTTTCGGGCGGCTCTGTTACGGCTATTATTGCAAAATGCAAGGCAAAGGGAGTGCTTATTAAGGAAATAAGCCCCCAAAAGCTTGATTACTACTGCGGCGGCGCCAATCATCAGGGCGTGGCGGTAATGCTTGCCTCGCAGGAATACTCTACCGTGGAGGAAATTTTACAAAATGCGGAAAACAGCGGCGAAAAGCCCTTTATAATTATATGCGACGGCATTGAGGATCCCCATAATTTAGGCGCGATTATAAGAACCGCCGAAGCTGCGGGCGTGCACGGCGTTATTATTCCCGAAAGGCGCAGCGCTTCACTTAACGCAACCGTTGCAAAGGCAGCTTGCGGCGCGCTTGAATATGTGCCCGTTGCCAGAGTAACCAATATTGCCGCCGCAATAGACGGGCTTAAAAAGCGCGGCATTTGGGTATTCGGTGCCGATATGGACGGTACGGATTACCGCCGAACCGATTTTAACACGCCCTGCGCGCTTGTTATAGGTAACGAAGGCAAGGGTATAGGCGCCCTTACCGCCAAAAAATGCGATATGATAGTAAGCCTTCCTATGACAGGTAAAATAAATTCGCTTAACGCCTCGGTAGCGGCAGGCATACTTATGTACGAGGTACTGCGTGCAAGGAGGCCGTTATGAGCTTTTTTTCAAAAAAGGAAAATGAAGAGCTTTTTGCTCTTATAGAAAGCGACGATACCGAAGGCTCAAACGGATTGGGCGCTTCGCCGTTTAATCCCCACGCGCTGACCCCCGAAGAGGTAAGCGGATTTTCGGTTGCCGCAAACGAAAGCAAAGCGGAAAGCACAAACGCGCTTGAAATGCTTAAAAAGCGTATGCTTGAAGCGCGCGTGCCGGTTAATGAGGAGCAAAGCTCCGAGCCTGAAAAATCGGAGGATACCGAAACCGAAAAAAAGGCCGAAAACACGGTTTCGTTAAATTCTTTTTATACTGAAAAAGAAACAGCGCCGCCCGCCGTAACCGAAAAACCCAAGCCGCACGGTAAAACACTGCTTGAAAAATGCCGTCCTTATATATTAGACGACTCCGGCAAGGACGTTACAAAAAAAGCCCCTGCGGATTATAAGCTTGAAAGCGTAGCCGATATACTTAAAAGCGACGGTCAAAAGGCGCTTGAAAGCTTATCGGAAAAATACAGCGTTTCGTTCGATGATCTCGGAAAATCCGAGCGAAAAACGCACGGCTCCGAAAGCGCCGAAAGCTTCTATGATACGATTCCCGCCGCCGGCGGCGTCAGCCATATTCAAACCAATGTTTCACATATTATATCCGATATAGACGGCGAAAACGAAAGCTTTAAGCCGAAAAAGGAAAAGGATATTTCTTCTACCGCCACAATAAAATTTACCCCTGTATCCGATTCGGACAGTACGGCGCATATAAGCATAAGCTCCGCCACAAGACCGATTGACTTAACGGGCGAGCTTGCCAAGCTGCCCGAAGAGGACGACGAGCAAATATCCGACGAGGTACAGCTTGAACAAACCGATTTTGAAGACTTTGTGCCGAAGGAGGAATTTTCATCTCCTGCCGACGCAAAGCATATTTCAAGGCTTTTATCAATTAAAAAACGTTCGGCGTTTTTAAAAACCGCGGCTTCGGTAATATTAACCCTTATCCTTGCGTTTATGAAGCTGCCGTTTATGTCGGGCTTTATACTAAAAACCACAAAGCCGTGTATGATAATCTGCACCGTACTGCTAAGCGTTGCGGTTATTGTAAACTGCGATATTTTTTTAAGCCTTAAAACCGTTTTCAGCCGCCGCAGCTGTGCCGATACCGGCGCGGCGCTTGCCTCGCTTTCGGTAATACTTTATGCGGTAACGGGAATAATAAAAAACGAAATAACGCTTGACCTTATTCTTCTTTGCGCGGTTTTGCTTACGGTGCGCGCAATGTGCGCCTTTTTCACAAGCTCCTCGCTGCTTTCGGGCTTTAAGCAGATAGCGGCGTCCTCGCCCAAACGCGCGGTTAAGCTTATAAGCGATCCCGCGGTTACGTTTGCCATGGCAAAAAACTCGGTAGAGGGAGACGTGCTTGCCGCCGCGCCGCAAAGAACCGCGCACATAAACGATTATATGAAATACTCCTGCTTTAAAACGGTGCTCGGCGGAAGGCTGCCGTTTGTAACCGTGTTGTCTTTAATACTTTCGGTAATTTTAGGCTTTGCCTGCGCCTCTTATTTTGACGGAATGATATACGGCTTTTACGCCGCCGCCGCCGTGCAGTGCCTTGCCGCCCTGCCGCCGCTCTTTTTAATAGACAGCCTGCCGCTTTACTCATCTTCAAAAAAGCTTTCGCGTTTAGGCGCAATGCTTGCGGGCAAAACAGGGGCGGAGCATATTGAAAAGGCAAACGCAATGGTGCTTTCATCGGAGGATATTTTCCCGTCGGGCACCGTTACTCTTCACAATCTTCAAATGCTTTCAAGCAACAGCATAGACGATACGATAATCCGCGCCGCCTCGCTTACCGACGCGCTTAACAGCCCTCTTTCCCCCATATTCAAAAAAATAGCCGGAACGGGCGGCAACGTTATTCTGCCTAAATCGGATACCGTTAAATACGAGGATAAAATGGGCATTTCGGGCTGGGTGGACAATAAGCTGCTGTTCGTAGGCAACCGCACGCTTATGGAGGCGCACGGAATTGAGGTTCCGAGCGTTGAGACCGACCGCAAAATACTGAGAAACGGCTATTTCCCCGTTTACGTTGCAACCGAAAACAAGGCGTGCGCCCTGCTTGCGGTGCAGTATAACGTAAGACCGGATATTTCGCGCGAATTAAGGCGTATTTCGGCGCTTGGGGTTACGATGCTTATAAACAGCTCGGACCCGAATATGACCGAGGAAATGATATGCGATTATATGGGACTCTACGAGGATTCCGTAAAGGTTATGAGCGCCGCAGGCTGCCATATGTATAAAAACGCCGTAACCTACGCACCCGACGTATCCGCTCCCGCGGCTTACAAGGGCAACCCATTAGGTCTTGCGGCAATTATAAACGCCGCCTCAAAAATTAAAAAATCAAATATTTTATTTACCGTGCTTTACGTTTTATCGGCTGTAATAGGCACCGTGCTTTTCGCCTATGCGTCGTTTGCAGGCTCAGGCACGCTTATAAGCGGCACAGCGGTACTGTTTTACGGTCTTATTTGCACGGCGGTCTCGCTTATTCTTTACTTAACGCAAAAACCGTAGGAGGGAAACATATGTCAGAAAAAAAGAAATTTTACATTACCACGGCAATAGCCTATACCTCGCGAAAGCCGCATATAGGCAACGCATACGATATTGTGCTTGCAGATATGATAGCGCGCTATAAGCGTATGATGGGGTTTGACGTATTTTTGCAAACAGGCTCAGACGAGCACGGTCAGAAGATCGAGGAATACGCAAATAAAGCGGGTATCACCCCAAAGGAATACGTAGACGGCGTATCCGCGCAGATAAAGGCGGTGTGGGACAGCCTTAATACAAGCTATAATAAATTTATCCGCACAACAGACGAAGACCACGAAAAGGTCATACAAAAAATATTTAAAAAGCTTTACGATAAGGGCGATATTTACAAGGGCACCTACGAGGGCAAATACTGCGTTCCCTGCGAATCGTTTTTTACCGCCTCGCAGTTAGTAGACGGCAAATGCCCCGACTGCGGCAGAGAGGTAACCGACGCTAAGGAGGAAGCATACTTTTTAAGGCTTTCAAAATATCAGGACAGGCTTATAAAGTATTACGAAGAAAATCCCGATTTTATAAAGCCCGATTCACGCAAAAACGAAATGATAAACAACTTTTTAAAGCCCGGTCTTTCCGATCTTTGCATTTCGCGCACGTCGTTTAAGTGGGGCATACCCGTTCCGTTTGACGAAAGGCACGTAATTTACGTATGGCTTGACGCGCTTTCAAACTATATTACGGGTATCGGCTACGATCCGGACGGCAGCTCCGATCAGTTTAATAAGCTTTGGCCCGCCGACCTGCACGTTATCGGCAAGGATATAGTTCGTTTCCACACCATTTACTGGCCCATAATTTTAATGGCTTTGGATCTTCCGCTGCCGAAGCAGGTTCTCGGTCACCCGTGGCTGCTTGTGGGCGAAGATAAAATGTCAAAATCACGCGGCAACGTTATTTATGCCGACGATATGGCAAAGCGCTTCGGCGTAGACGCGGTAAGATACTACCTGCTTTCCGAAATGCCCTTTACGCAGGACGGCACCATAACCTACGAAAGCTTTGTTACAAAGTATAACGCCGACCTTGCCAACACTCTCGGAAATCTTGTAAACCGCTCTATTGCAATGACAAACAAATACTTTGGCGGAATGGTTAAAAAGGGCGAATGCACCGAACAGTGCGACAGTGAGCTTATCGCCGCGGCAAACGATACGGTTGAAAGGTATTATGCGCTTATGGACGCCTACCGTAACGCCGACGCGTGCGAGGCGGTTATGAGCCTTGCAAAACGCTGCAATAAGTATATAGACGAAACCGCCCCCTGGGCGCTTGCAAAGGACGAAAGCAAAAAAGCATATCTTGAAAACGTGCTTTACAATCTGCTTGAATGTATACGCCTTTTGGGCGTTATGCTCTCACCCGTTATACCCGAAAGCGCGGCTTCGATAGCAAAGCAGCTCTGCTCGGACAATAGGGAGCTTGCGTTCGGCGCCGTTTCGGAATTCACGGTAGGCGAGCCCTCGCCCCTTTTTGCCCGTTTGGACTTAGAAAAGGTTATGGCGGAAATTGAAGCTGAAAAGGAAAAAGCGGCAAAAACCGAAAACGCCGAAAATGTGGTAACTATGGAGCAGATAGGCATAGAGGATTTTGCCAAGATCGAGCTGCGCGCGGCAAAAATTATTGCCTGCGAGCCGATTGCAAAAGCCAAAAAGCTTTTAAAATTAACCCTCGACGACGGCAGCGGTAAGGAACGCACGGTAGCGTCGGGCATTGCAAAATACTATAAACCCGAAGAGCTTACCGGCCATACCGTAATAGTTGTTGCAAACCTAAAGCCCGCAAAGCTTTGCGGCGTGGAGTCGGGCGGTATGATACTGGCGGCAGACTGTGCCGAAGACGACGTTAAGGTACTGTTTATAGACAACGTACCCGCAGGCAGTAAAATAAGATGAGTTTTTTCCCCGATTACCCATATAAGGAACCGCTGATATTCGACAGTCACGCCCATTACGAAGACGAAAGGTTTGACGGCGCACGAGCAGAGCTTTTAAACGAGCTGCCGCACCGCGGCGTGTGCGCGGTCATCTGCTGCGGGTGTGATACCGCGTCCTCGCAAAAAGCGCTCTCGCTTTCCGAAAGGTACGGCTATATTTATGCGGCGGCAGGTATTCACCCCGAAAACATAGGCGGCGGAACAATTGCCGAAATCGAAAGGCTTGCCGCGCACAAAAAATGCGTTGCCATAGGCGAAATAGGGCTTGATTATTACTGGGTAAGCGATAATAAGGAAGAACAGCTTTCGCTGTTTGAAAGCCAGCTTATTCTTGCAAACAAGCTTCGGCTTCCCGTAATTGTGCACGACCGCGAAGCCCACGCCGATACACTTGCGCTTTTAAAAAAGCACAAACCGCGCGGCGTTGTTCACAGCTTTTCGGGCAGTGCCGAAACGGCGGCTGAAATACTGAAAATAGGAATGTATATAGGGGTAGGCGGCGTTATAACCTTTAAAAACGCAAAAAAATTGCCAGATGTGGTTAAAGCGCTGCCGAATGACAGGCTTTTGCTTGAAACTGACGCACCCTATTTAACCCCCGTTCCCTACCGCTCTAAAACAAACAACTCGGCTATGATATTCTTAACGGCGCAAAAAATCGCCGAAATAAGAAATACCGATACCGAAAGTATTTTGCGCCTTTCAAAGCAAAACGCCGAAAAATTATTTAACATTAAGGTATAATTTAAACCCCTCTTACAGATAATAAAGGCTGAAAGAGGGGTGATTTTCAATGAATAATCAGAACCAGAACAAGAATCAGAATAACAACCAGAACAAAAACCAGAATCAGAATAAAAACAACGAACAGAACAAGAACCAGAATAATCAGAACCAGAACCGCAACGAAAATGACTGATTAAATTTAAAAACGTTCAAATAAGCAGTAACCGGAGGATTTTTGATCCTCCGGTTACTGCTTTGGTTTAGAAACAAACTGAAAAATTTATTCTAAACGAATAAAGCCCTGTAAACCCCCGTCCTGTCATTGCGGTGCGGGTGTCCGGCGGAGCAGAAGCACCGACCGAGCCGGCAGGAGAGACGTAAACGGCTGCGGCAATCCGTTTCTCCTTTTTCAAAAACACAATCCTTATATCAAATCATATTTTAATTTCACATACATTTTAAACGCACTTTTTTATTGCGAAAAGCCCTTATTTATGCTAAAATCAGCATTAGGTGATTAAATGGACATTATAAAAACTCTTACAGAAGAATTTTCGCTTAAGCCCTTTCAGGCGGAAAACGCCGTTAAGCTTATAGACGAGGGAAACACCATACCCTTTATTGCGCGCTACCGCAAGGAAGCCACCGGCTCGCTTGACGATCAGGTTCTGCGCGAGCTTAACGACCGTCTTTCATACCTGCGTAATATGGACGAAACACGCGAAAAAATAAAATCCGCCATTGAGGAGCAGGGCGCTTTAACCGAAGAGCTTTCGGCAGCCATTGACAAAGCTGCAACCTTAACAGAGCTTGACGACCTTTACAGACCTTATAAGAAAAAGCGCAAAACAAGAGCCACCGCGGCAAAGGAAAAGGGACTTGAGCCTTTAGCCGATATTATATACGCGCAGTCGCCCGACTGTAAGGATCCCATTATATACGCCGCCGAATACATAAACGAAGAAAAGGGCGTAAATACCGCCGAGGAAGCCCTTGCGGGCGCTATGGATATAATAGCCGAAAAAATATCGGACGACGCAGACGTCAGAAAGCGTATGCGCTTTGTAGCCTCCGCCCACGGTATGCTTACCGTAAAGGCGGTTACCGAGGACGCGGGCGTTTACGAAATGTATAAGGATTACAGCGAGCCTGTTTCCAAAATACCCGACCACAGAATACTTGCAATAAACCGCGGCGAAAAGGAAGAAATTTTAAGGGTCTCGTTAGATTTTGACCGCGATAAGGCTATGTTTATAATAGCGAAAAACCACATAAAGGAAGGCTCTGCCGCAACCGCCGCAGTTAAAGCCGCCGCAGAGGACGCGTATACGCGCCTTATATTCCCGTCGGTTGAGCGCGAGATACGCTCGGAGCTTACCGAAAGGGCAAGCACCTCTGCAATAAAGGTTTTTTCAACAAACCTGCATCAGCTGCTTATGCAGCCGCCCGTTAAGGATAAGGTTACAATAGGTCTTGACCCCGGCTACCGCACCGGCTGCAAGGTCGCCGTGGTAGACGGCACGGGCAAGGTGCTTGATACAGGCGTTATATACCCCGTTCCGCCCAAAAACAAAACAGAAGAGGCAAAGGAAATAATAAAGAGCTTTGTTAAAAAATACTCTGTAAGGGTTTTTGCAATAGGCAACGGCACCGCAAGCCACGAAACCGAGGTTTTTGCCGCCGAGGTTATAAAGGAGCTTAACGACGGGCTTTCCTATATGGTAGTATCCGAGGCGGGGGCAAGCGTTTACTCCGCTTCTAAATTGGCGGCGGAGGAATTTCCCGATTACGACGTATCGCTGAGAAGCGCCGTATCAATAGCAAGGCGCCTTCAGGACCCGCTTGCCGAGCTTGTTAAAATAGACCCCAAGGCAATCGGCGTTGGCCAGTATCAGCACGATATGCCGCAGTCGCAGTTGACAGGCGCGCTTGACGGCGTTGTGGAGGACTGCGTAAACACCGTGGGAGTTGACCTTAACACCGCCTCTGCCGAGCTTTTATCGCACGTATCGGGAATAGGCGGAGCGCTTTCAAAAAACATAGTGGCTTACCGCGAGGAAAACGGCAAATTCACCTCGCGCGCACAGCTTAAAAAGGTGCCGAAATTAGGGCCTAAAGCGTTTGAGCAATGCGCAGGCTTTTTAAAATTATCAGACGGTAAGCAGGTGCTGGACGGCACCTCGGTCCACCCTGAAAGCTACGACGCCGCAAAGGAGCTTTTAAAGCTTTGCGGAATAACCGAGACCGACGTAAGAAACGGCAAAACCGCCGCAATACGCACCGCCGCCGAGACCTTAGGGATAGAAAGCACCGCGCAAAGGCTTAATATAGGCGTTCCCACCCTTAACGATATAATAAAAGAGCTTGAAAGACCCGGCAGAGATCCGCGCGACGAGCTTCCCCCTCCGCTTTTGCGGCACGATATTATGTCTGCAAGCGACCTTAAAACGGGAATGGAGCTTACGGGCACCGTCAGAAACGTTATAGACTTCGGCGCGTTTGTAGATATAGGCGTGCATCAGGACGGTCTTGTTCACATTTCGCAGATAACCGATAGATTTATAAAGCACCCCTCCGAGGTACTGAAGGTGGGCGACGTTGTAAAGGTATGGGTTTTAGGCGTGGACGAGCAAAAGAAAAGAATATCCCTTACCATGAGAAAAGAGAAGTTAAACCATGAAAAGCAATAACCTTAAGGGCAGCCTTATTTTGTGCCTTACCGCGCTTATATGGGGGCTTGCCTTTGTAGCGCAGTCGGGCGGCGGCGAGCTGGTTCCGCCGCTTACCTTCAACGCGCTTCGCGCATACATTGCCGCCGCGGCGCTTTATATTTTTTACAAAATAACAAGCATAAAAAAAGAAAAGCACTTTTTCCCTGAGGATAAAGCGCTTAAAAAGCAATATCTAACCGCCGGCGCCGTTTGCGGCGCGATGCTTACGGTTTCGGTAAATTTTCAGCAGTTCGGCATAAGCGCGTATCCGTCCGGTGCCGCGGCAGAAGCGCGCAGCGGCTTTATCACCGCGCTGTATGTTGTGTTTGTGCCTGTAATCTCGCTCCTTTTGGGCAAAAAGGCTAACCCCGTTATATGGATAAGCGTGCTAATTGCCGTTGCGGGTTTTTATCTGCTTTGCTTTTCGGGCGGAGTAAGCGGAATATATACCGGCGATATTCTTGTGTTTATCTGCGCGTTCTGCTTTGCCTGCCAGATAATATCGGTTGATAAATACGTAGGCGTTACCGGCGGAATTAAGCTTTCAATAATGCAGTTTACGGTTGTGGGTATCCTATCAACCGTTTCGGCGCTGATATTCGAACGCCCCTCGCTTTCAAATATATCGGCGGCGGCTCCCCAAATAATATATCTCGGTATAGTTTCAAGCGGAATCGGCTATACGCTTCAAACGGTAGGTCAAAAATATGCCGAGCCTGCCGTTGCCTCGCTTACAATGAGCCTTGAAAGCGTTTTTGCGGCGCTCGGTGGCTGGCTTATTTCGGGCAATACGCTCTCCCCGCGCGAGCTTATAGGCTGTACCGTTGTATTTGCCGCAATAATCGTGGCTCAGCTGCCCGAAATAGCCCGCGGCAGAGAAAAGGCTTAACGCACCTCAGGTTATATTTACCGTTTCGGCGTTTAACAGCCGTGACTCTTCGTGTGAATGAGTAACGGCTATAAGCGTGCGGTCCTTAACCGAGGATAAAATATGCCTTGCCGCATTTTCGGTATTTTCCCTGTCAAGGCCCGAAAACGGCTCGTCAAGCACAAGCACATTATAGTCTGCGCATAAGGCTCTTGCAATAGCCGCGCGCCTGCTCATACCCCCCGAAAGCTTTCGGGGATATTTATTTGCCGCCTGTCCGATATTAAGCGCGTTCAAATGATAAATTGCTTCTTCCCTATCCGCACCCACAAGCGTTAAATTTTCAAGTACGGTTTTAAAGGGCAGCAGTCTATCCTCTTGAAAAACCGCCGAAAATACGGCTTTATCCGCCGTTATACTGCCGCCGCTTGGCTTTTCAAGCCCCATAATCAGCCTTAACAGCGTGGTTTTGCCGCTGCCGCTCTCGCCGAAAAGGCAAATATGCTGTCCCTTATTTATTTTAAGGGTAAGGTCATTTATCACCGTTTTATCCTTATAAGCAAATGAAACGTTATTTATTGCTATCATACATAAACCTCTTTGCAATACGCTTTATTATAATTTCAAATGCAAGCGATAAAAGCGCCACAACGGCGGTAACCGCAAAAACGTTAGGCGTTTCAAGGTAAAGCTTTGCGTCCTGCAGCAGTCTTCCTATCGAGCCTGCGGGACGGCATATAACCTCTGCCGCAACGCCCGACTTCCATGCAAAGCCGAGAGCGTTTGCGGCAGACGCCGTAAATGAAGGAAGCAAAAACGGCAGCTTCACCTCAAAAAGCGTTTTAAAGGGATTCAGCCTGAAAATTTTTGCCGCCTCAAGATATTTAACGTCTATATTTTCAATACCGCTCTCCGTGCTTGACCATATCATAGGGGTTACCGTTAAAAACGATATAAAAACCGCAAGATAAGCGCTTTTTATCCATACAAGCGCCAATATTATAAACGAAGCCACCGGCACCGCGCGCACAATATGCAAAACAGGCGAAAAAACCGCTTTAAACACCTTAAAGCGCGAGGAGAGCACCGCGCCCGTAACGCCTGCCGCAATACCCAAAAGATAGCCTACCGTTATGCGAAGCAGCGAAAGCGCCACGGCAACCCAAAATTCCGAGGTTTTGCAAAGGCTTATAAGACTTAAAAAAACCGCGCGCGGATACGGAATCAGTATTTCCTTATCCACGGCGGCGGCGGCAAGCTGCCACGCTGTAAGCCATAACAGCGCCACGGCAGCCCACTTTAAAATGCTTTTTAATTTACTTTGCTTCATAATAGAAGTTATCGTCCGGCAAGGCTCCGCCTACGCTTTTGGGGTTTGCGTCAAAAAGGAACTTTAAATATGCCGAAAGATCGGTTTTAAGCTTTGCGCCGTCCTCAAAAACAATATTGCAAAGCGGAATTGCCTTTTTCGCAATTGCGGCAGAGGCAACAATGCCGTATTTTTCGCAAAGCGCGGCGGCGGTATCGGTATCGCTGTTTACTTCCTTTACCGATTCGGCGTATTCCTCAAGGAATATTTTAACTGCGTCGGGGTTTTCTTCAATATATCCCTTACGGGCAACTATGCAGCCCATTACAAGCTGTGTATCGCTTACTTTATCCCACTCCTTGTTCATATCAAGCGCTATAACCGCATTCTGATCCTTAACTGTAAGGGTGGTAGCCACGGGCTGCGGCGCCACGGCAATTATTTTTTCATTCTGCGCAAAGGCGGTTACAAGCTCGGTAGGCTGTGAAACAAAGTTGACCGTTACGTCCGTTCCGACTGTAAGACCGTTTTTCTCAAAGATGTAATTGATAATATATTCCGGATTTGCGCCCTGACCCGTTGCATAAACGGTTTTGCCCTTAAGCGCCTTTATATCGGTTATTTCCTCGCCCTTGGTAACAAGGCAGAGTACGCCTAATGTATTTGCCGCAAGAACCGAAATGCCGCCCTCGGTCTTTTGATAAAGGGTTGAAGCCAGATTCGTTGCAACCGCGGCAATATCGGCCTCGCCGTTTGTAAGCTTTGCCACAATTTCGTCATTGCTGCCTACGGTGGCAATATTGTAATTAAGCCTGCCTGTTTTGTCCTCCGCCTTTTTCATAAGCGGGGCAAGCCCCATACCCGTAGGACCGTTAAGCGCGTATACGTTGCAGGTTGTATCGAGCTTTGCGGGTGTAGATGAAACGGGAGCCGCCGAGGAGCTGTCCGTACTGCTGTCGGCGCTTTTTGTTCCGCATGCGGCTAAGCCGAGCATTAAAGCCGCCGCTAAAAGTGCGCTTATAATCTTTTTCATTTTTTAATCACCTTTATTCCGTTATTTTCCCTTTTAATATTTCCGTTTGCTTCAAGCGCGTCAATACTGCGGTACAGGCTTGCACGGCTCAGACCCAGCATTTTTGAAAGCTCGGTCATACTTACGGGAATTTCTGCGTAACCGTTTTCGTTTGCGGAGAGCTTCAGGTAATTTAAAACCGTATCCTCCGCGTCACTGCACGATATAACGCTCAATTTTTCGTTAAGAAACCTTATTTTATCAGATAAAAACGTAATATAGTTTACTGCCGTTTGCGGATACTCTTTAAAAAGCGAGATTAAAAGGCTTTCCGGTATAAAACATACCTCGGTATCGCTTTGGGCGGTCAGCGTGCTTACATAGGTGTCTCCTCCGCCAAAGACCGCCGCGGCACCGAAACAGCTGCTGCCGCAAAGCTCCTTCATTACAAGACGGCGATCATTATTGGTTACTGCCTTAACGCTGCCGCAAACAATAAAGCCGAGCGCACCGAAAAAACGTTTCCTTGAATAAATAGGCTCACCCTTTTTGAATTTCACCGTATCAGGCAAAGAGCTTATTATATTCTCTTTATCGTTCTTTTCAAGCCCGTCAAGCAAAAACAAATTACCGTATACTGACATAAAGCTCCTTAACAGTGTCTTATTTGAGACACTTTTTATTTGTATTATAACATATAATTACGGCTTGTCAAGCCTTGCGCCGATAAAAATATAATTTTTCAAATTTGGGTATTGACAAAACGCCGTTTTAACGATATAATATATTGGTCTCAGCAGTATTCGGCTGTATAGCTCAGTTGGCTAGAGCATGCGGTTCATACCCGCAGTGTCATTGGTTCAAATCCAATTACAGCCACCATCGGCCCGGTGGTCAAGAGGCCTAAGACACCGCCCTTTCACGGCGGTAACACGAGTTCGAATCTCGTCCGGGTCACCAAAAAAGCACTTGCAGCTGCAAGTGCTTTTTTTATTCTTGTATTGAGAGAACCACCTGCTAAGTGAACTTGTCAAGTAAAAGCAGACAGAGAAAACCACCAATTATTCAAACCCTTGTTCAATTCTATATTGAACAGGGGTTTTGTAATTAAGTTTGTAAGATAATCTTTCATTGTTGAAGTAATGAACATACTTTTCAATGAACGAGGGTATACCCTCGGCGGCTTTTAAATTAAAATCTATTCTCATTTCTTCTTTTATCCAACCATTCAAGGATTCAATTATTGGATTGTCTGTTGGGGTTCCGGCTCTTGACATAGAACGTATTATGTTAGTATAATCTTTATGGGTTTGGTAAAAACCTGCTGATGAGTAGACACTACCTTGGTTTGTGTGAAGTGTGGCTGGGTAGATCTGCTCTTTCTTTTTCTCTATTAAATATTCTAAGCAATGATAATATGGTAAACTACTACCAACCTTGTTTGTCACAGAACTTGCAATAATTTCATTATTAACCGCAAGCTTAAAGAAGGTTTCCTCCATTACCTCCTCGGCTATATAAACGTATTGTAAATTTAAATGAAAGTTGAGAACCTCTCGTTCCTTTTGGTATAATGGTTTCACCACAAAACACATCTACCCCCAAAAGAAAGGAAAGGTTCTCTGATGAAATCATATCACATTAGGTGCCGAAATGCAACAACAATCATTTATTTTATCGTTACGGCAAAGATTTAAATGGTTATCAAAAGTATCTCTGCCGAAACTGCCATCATCAATTTGCACCCGAACGACCTCGGGATAATCCTTACAAAGCCTTGCAAAAATATTCGGCAGCCAGTTTACGGCAACGCTTGCAAAGGTGCCTATTTTCACAACCCCCCGCCTTTATGCCGTTTATCTGATCGATATAACCGTTAAGCTCACGCTGATCGTTTAAAACCGCCCTTGCAAGCGGTAAAACCCTTTCCCCGCACGAGGTGAGCCGCACGCCGCTTCGGCTTCGCTCTAACAGTGTGACTCCCCCTTCCTTTTCTAAATCCGCTATTATTTTACTAACCGTAGACTGCGCGTAATTCAAATTTTCGGCTGCTCTTGTAAAGCTGCCCGTTTCGGCTGTTTTTATAAAGGCAATATATTTAGCCAAATTGTTTTCCATACTCTTGTATTCCTTTTTTCGATACATTTAATCTATAATATTCGCTTTTCACCCTTCCGATAGCGCTGAGCAGTATCGTGCAGCAGCTGTTTAATGCCGCCGACACCTCGGTTGCGGGGTATTTCGGCAACCCGAACGCATTGGCGGCGGTAGGCACAAACGCGGAAAATGTGGCTTTAATAGTTACATTATCCTTCGGTCTTTCGGTAGGGGCAAATATAATTATTGCAAACCGTATAGAAAAAAACGAACGGCGCTCTGTTCCCGCCGTAACCGAAACCGTGGTTATTCTTGCTTTAATTATAGACGTTATCGGCTTTTTTATAGGTCAAGCCGCCACAACCTTTACAGGTCAGAATTCTGCGGCGGGAAAGCGTGAAAGGTGCAAAAAAAAATCTTTGGCGTGCCTTTTACATTCGGTAATATCAAGCCTTTTTGCAATTGTGCCCGTAGTAGTATTCAAAGAATTTTTCGCAGGTCTTTTTTCAAAGGACGGCGCCGCCATAGGCTTTGCCTGTATGCGTATTATGTGCATACTGCTGTTTGAACCGATTTGCAGCCTTTACGAAATACCCGCCGGCGTTTTGCGCGGCACGGGGTACGCCGTGCTTCCCGCTTTAAGCACGGTACTCGGCACCTGCGTATTCCGCATTGTATGGATATTTACCGTTTTCAATACGCACAAAAGCCTTGAAACGCTTTACCTTGCGTTTCCCCTTTCAAGGGTATTAACGATTATATCGGTTTTGCTAAGCTTTCTTTTCGTGCGCATACGCGCTTCTTCCGAATAAAAAAATCCCTGTACGACAAAGTCATACAGGGAAAAAATTTATTCGGCGGTATCCTTAATTCGGTTAAGCTTTTCAATACAGCTTTTGCAAACGTTATAGCCCTCAAAGCTTACGCTTTCTGCAAGGGAATCGCAAAATATGCAGGTAGGCTGATATTTTTTAAGAATAACCTTATCGTTTTCCATATAAATTTCAAAGCTGTCAACGTCGTTTTCAACCTTTAGCTGCTTTCTTATTTCTTTGGGAATAACTACCCTGCCCATTTTATCCACGGCTCTTACCATACCTGTTGATTTCATTTTTAAATCCCCCTCTTTTCTTACAATATTTTAACATATAAAAAGAGCAATTGTCAATATTTAGGAATTACATAACGCTATACCAAATTTAACTTACCAATCCATTCCGCGGCGGAGGCGTCAGACGGCATACGCCAGTCTCCGCGCGGCGAAAGCGTTACCGAACCCACCTTTGGTCCGTCAGGCAGGCAGGAGCGCTTAAACTGCTGCGAGAAAAATCTTCTTATAAACACCTTAAGCCATTTTTTAACGGTCTCGCCGTCATATTCGCCCGAAAATGCCAAAACGGCAAGACGGTATATTTTATCGGGTGACTCGCCGAACCTTAACATTCGGTAAAGAAAGAAATCGTGCAGCTCGTAGGGGCCCACAAGATCCTCTGTTTTCTGCGCAATATCGCCGTTTTTATCCGCCGGTAAAAGTTCGGGCGAAACGGGGGTATCAAGTATATCGCAAAGAACGGCTTTAAGCTCGCCGCCCGTATGCTCCGCCTCATACCGCACAAGATAGCGGACCAAGGTTTTAGGCACCGATGAATTTACCGCATACATAGACATATGATCGCCGTTATACGTCGCCCAGCCGAGAGCAAGCTCCGAAAGATCGCCCGTTCCTATTACCATTCCGCCGGTTTTGTTGGCTATATCCATTAACACCTGCGTACGCTCGCGCGCCTGCGAATTTTCATAGGTAACGTCAAGGCAGGCGGGATCCTGCCCTATATCCTTAAAATGCTGATTTACAGCGGCGGTTATATCCACCTCTTTAAAGGTTACGCCCAAAAGCCGGCAAAGCTGTTCGGAATTTGAATGTGTGCGCTTTGTTGTACCGAAGCCGGGCATTGTGACGGCATATATATCGGAAAGGGGCCTTTCAAGTATTTTCATTGCCCTTACGGTCACAAGCAGCGCAAGCGTGCTGTCAAGCCCGCCCGAAATACCTATTACCGCGGTTTTGGCACGTGTATGCTCAAGGCGTTTTTTAAGCCCGTAGGACTGTATTCTCAGTATCGCCTCCGCCCTTTTGTAAAGGTCGTTTTTATCAGACGGCACAAACGGCGTTTTTTCAAAGCTGCGCGTAAGCTCGGTTTCAATAATTTCCTGATCAAAATAAACGGTTCGGTAACCGCAAAGCGGTTCAAAGCTTGTGTTTTTATGCCGTTCATACGAAAGCCTTTTAACGTCTATTTCGCTTAAGGTAAGCTCGCTTTCCTCAAACGGCGCGCTTTCCTTAAGCAAGGTGCCGTTTTCGCATATAATGCAGTGACCCGAATAAACCAGATCCTGCGTAGACTCGCCCGTGCCGGACGAGGTATATACATATCCGCACAAAAGCCGCGCCGAGGTAGACGAAACAAGGCTTTTACGGTATTCCGCCTTACCTATTACCTCGTTCGAGGCGGAAAGATTGGCGATTATAAGCGCGCCCGCTCTGCACAGCCCCTCGCTCGGCTGCGCCGCCGCCCATATATCCTCGCAAATTTCTATACCGAAGGTGTATTCGGGCATTTCGCTGTGCGAAAACAGAATATCGGTTCCGAACGGCACCTCTTCGTTTCCGATTTTAATAAAACCGCCGCCAGACAGTACGCCCGATGAAAACTGGCGCTGCTCGTAAAACTCGGCATAGTTCGGCATATATGTTTTCGGCACTATACCTATTATTTTACCGCCCGACAGCACCGCCGCGCAGTTATAAAGCTTTGAGCCGTGTATAAGCGGAACGCCCGCAATAACAACAGGATATTTGCCCTTGGTAAATTCAGCTAAATCGCAAAGCGCCTTTCTTGCCGAGGCAATAAGCACGTCCGAAAAAAACAGATCGCCGCAGGTATAGCCCGTAACACAAAGCTCCGGCAAAACAAGAAGATTTATTTTTTTAAGGTCTGCCTTTTCTATTATTTTCTTAATTTCGGCACAGTTTGCCGCAACATCAGCCACCATACAGCGCGGAAGCCCTGCGGCCGTCTTTATAAAACCGTCCTTCATGCTCTTCATTCCCTACCGTTTGATTTTATAATATTTACTGTTTATAAATATTATAAGCTATTTCTGCGCAAAATAAAAGAAAAAATTAAAATATTGTTAATTTTTTTACAATGTTATTGAATTTATTAAAGCTTTGGCTTATAATGTATACGGCAAAAATTTAAATCTTACAAAGGGGATACCAAAATGACCAACAACAAAACGGTTTTAAAATGGCTTGACGAAGTTAAGGCTCTCGTTAATCCTGATAAAGTTGTCTGGATTGACGGCAGCGAGGAACAGCTTGAGGCTATCCGCAAGGAAGCGGTAGAATCGGGCGAAATGATTAAGCTTAACGAAGAAAAGCTTCCCGGCTGTTATCTGCACAGAACCCGTCCTAACGACGTTGCCCGTGTGGAAGACAGAACCTTTATCTGCTCAAAGACTAAAGAAAACGCAGGCCCCACCAACAACTGGTGCGACCCCGATGAAATGTATAAAAAGCTTTACGACATTGCGCGCGGCTCTTACAAGGGCAGAACTATGTATATAATCCCGTTCTCTATGGGACCGATAGGCTCGCCGCTTGCAAAGGTAGGTATTGAGGTAACAGACTCTAAGTATGTTGTTCTTAATATGGCTATTATGACCCGCGTAGGTCAGAAGGTTCTCGATGTTTTGGGCGACTCGAACGATTGGGTACGCGGTCTCCACGCTTCCTGCGATATCGACCCCGAAAAGCGCTACATCTGCCAATTCCCCGAAGACAATACCATTATATCGGTTAACTCGGCTTACGGCGGAAACGTACTTTTAGGCAAAAAGTGCTTTGCGCTCCGCATAGCTTCTTATCAGGGCTGGAAAGAGGGCTGGATGGCTGAGCATATGCTTATCTTAGGCCTTCAGAATCCTAAGGGCGAAATTAGGTATATCGCCGCCGCTTTCCCGTCTGCTTGCGGCAAAACAAACCTTGCAATGCTTATTCCGCCGAAATATCTGCGCGATAAGGGCTATAAGATCTGGACCGTAGGCGACGATATCTCTTGGATGAAGATAGGCGAGGACGGCCGTCTTTACGCTATCAACCCCGAAAACGGCTTCTTCGGCGTAGCGCCCGGAACCAACGCTCATTCAAACTTCAATGCGCTTGAAAGCACAAAGAAAAACACTATTTTCACAAACGTTGCGCTTAACCTTGACGATAACACCGTTTGGTGGGAGGGCCTTAACAAGGATCTTCCGCAGAACTGCATAGACTGGAAGGGCAACAAGTGGGACGCTTCCAAGTTTGATAAGCACGACAAGAGCACATACGCCGCTCACCCGAACTCAAGATTTACAGCTCCGGCTAAGAACTGCCCCTGCATTTCAGATGAGTTTGATAAGGGTGCGGGCGTTCCGATCTCCGCTATCATATTCGGCGGCCGCCGCGCTAAGTGCGCTCCGCTTGTATATCAGTCAAAGGATTGGGTTAACGGCGTGTTCGTAGGCTCCACAATGGCTTCCGAAACCACAGCCGCAGCCGCAGGCGCGGTAGGCGTTGTTCGCCGCGACCCGATGGCTATGCTCCCCTTCTGCGGCTACAATATGGGCGACTACTTCCAGCACTGGCTCGATATGGGCGCTAAGCTCGGCGATAAGGCTCCTAAGATCTTCAACGTTAACTGGTTCCGCACCGACGACGAGGGCAACTTCGTATGGCCGGGCTTCGGCGATAATATGCGCGTCCTCAACTGGATAATCGACCGCTGCGAGGGCAAGGCAGACGCAACCGAAACCGCTATCGGCTATGTTCCGAAGCCTGAGGATATCGACCTTACCGACCTTGATATGGATATGGATACCTTAAAGAGCATCTTAAAGGTAGACAAGGACGTTTGGGCGAAAGAGGCTGCCGAAATCGAAGAGCATTACAAGAAATTCGGCGATAAGCTGCCGAAAGAGCTTAAAGAGCAGCTTGAAACCCTTAAAGCAAACCTTGCTGAAATGTAATATAAAGCAAAACGCCGCTGTAACGGAGATCCGTTACGGCGGTTTTTTAGGTTTTATAACAATTGTCGCTGTTTGTTGCCGTTACAAAAAAACGGCGGTTTGCAGAGCCTTATTCCTTGTCATTCTGAGTGCGCAGCACGAAAGAATCCGTATTCCCCTTAAGAAAAAACGGGTTGCCGCGCACCTTACGGCGGTCTCGCCTGCCGGCTCGGTCGGTGCTTCTGCTTCGCAGAGGTGTCCACCGGACACCCGCACCGCAATGACAGGACGGCATTTGCAGCCGAACCATTAGTGTCAAATCAAAGCTTGAATTCCACCAATCTGTCGGTCGGCTTATAAAGTCTGCATTTTACGCCCGCAGTCTCAAACATTTTTTTAGAGGCTAACACGCTGTCCGAATCGGAGTATTTATCGCTCATATAAACAACCTCCGCAATACCGGACTGTATTATCGCCTTCGCACATTCGTTACAGGGGAAGAGCGTGGCATAAACCGTACAGCCCCTTACATTGCCGCTGTTGCAGTTTAAGATTGCGTTAAGCTCGGCGTGGCACACATAAAGATATTTAGATGAAAGCGGCGCGCCGTCCCTGTCCCACGGGAACTCATCGTCCGAGCAGCAGCGCGGCATACCGTTATACCCTACCGAAAGTATCCGCTTTTCGGAATTTACAATGCAGGCTCCCACCTGAGTGGAGGGGTCCTTACTGCGCATTGCCGAAAGCATTGCAATGCCCATAAAATATTCGTCCCAGCTTAAATAATCAGCCCTTTTCAATTACAGCACCTCTTTTTTCTTCCTTTAAAAATAAAAACGCCGTTACAAGCATAATAATCGGAAATACCGAAGATACCGCAAATCCGGCGTTAAGACCGCTTGCGTCTGCAATTATGCCAAGCAGCCACGGCCCTATGCAGCAGCCTATATCGCCGCACATTGCAAACACGCTGAACATTACCGCGTCCCCGTTCGGAAAGGATTCAGCACCGGCAGAAAGCGTGCCCGGCCAGAAAAGGCTTACCGTAAAGCCGCATACCGCGCAGGATATTAAAGCAAAAACCGGAATTTTAACAAACGCCGTTACAAAATAGCAGGCGGTGCAAAGCACGCTCATTGCAATCAATGTCTTTCTGTACGATATACGCTCGGAAAACTTTGCGTAAACCACTCTTCCCGTACCCATAAGCACCGCGAACGCGCACGGACCTGCAAGATCTCCTATAACCTTTGTAACGCCGAGCGCCTGCTGCGCAAACATAGAAGCCCATTCCGCCATTGCTATCTCCGAAGCGCCCGAACACATCATAATAACCATAAAACAGCGAAAACGCCGTGATTTAACAAGGTCCTTAAAGCTGTCGCTCTTTCTTTCGGGTTCGGGTTCAACTATCGGCACCTTTAAAAACGAAAAAGCGTTGATAAGCGGAATCACCGCCCAAATAAGGGGTATATAAGTCCAGCCCCTGTACCCGAACGTACGCAGAAGAAATGTTGTACCGAGGGTCGTTACCGCCTGACCCCAGCAATAAAACGAATGCAAAAGCGACATATTGCCCGATTTATTATCAGTGGGCAGCATTTCTATCATAGGGCTTATAATAACCTCCATAAGCCCGCTTGCAAACGCATAAATTATAACCGATATTACTATGCCTATATAGGCGTTCGGTATAACGCGCGGCAAAACAGCCGCCGAGGTAAGGCCCGCCGCCGCCGTAAGCTGACACATAAAAGCTGATTTTCTGTACCCTAAATACCCTACTATTTTCGGCGTTAAAACATCGGTTAACATCTGGGTTGCAAAATTAAACATTATAAGCCTGCCGAGCTTTTCATAGCCTATGCCGTACACGTCCTGCAGGGCTATAAAAAGTATCGGTAAAAAGTTATTTACAATAGCCTGAACAAAATAGCCTACATATGCCGCCGCTTTTGTCGCCGTATATTTATTACTCATTTTTACCTACCGTTTTTTATTTATGATTTTTAAAATTTCATCAGGCGATGAAACGGTGTATGCCGCTCCGTTATTTATAAGCTCTTCCTCTGTTCTGAAGCCCCATAACACGCCTATCGGCAAAAGCCCGCCGTTTACCGCCGCCGCCATATCCATACCCGAATCGCCTATCAAAGCGCAATCATAGGGCTTTACGCCAAGCTCCCTTACAATTTCAAGCGTAAGCGCGGGATCGGGCTTTGCGGCAAAGCCCTCGCGCTTGCCGGCAACCGCGTCAAACATATTGCCGAACAGCTTTTCCGCTACCTTTTGCGCCATTTCCTGCGCCTTGTTTGAAACCACCGCCGTCTTTAAGCCGTTTTGCTTTAAGGCGGAAATCAGCTCCTTAACGCCCTTATAAGCATAAGTTTTATCGTGATAATGCTCCCTGTAATACGCCATAAAAATATCAAAGCATTTTTTAGAGTTTTCGGGTGTTTTGGCGCCTTCAGGCAGTGCGCGCTCTATAAGCTTCGGAATGCCGTCCCCCACAAGATAGTTATATTCCCCTAATTCGCGGCAGGGAAAGCCCATAGAGGAAAGCGCAAAATTGGTGGCGTTTGCCAGATCCTCAAGCGAGTTTACAAGCGTACCGTCTAAATCAAATAATACAGCCTTAATCATACAAAACCTCAAAAAACAAAAAATCCCTTAGCTTCCGCTAAGGGTCATTTTTGCAGATCAGATTGCTCTGGTAACCTTACCCGAACGTAAGCAGCGGGTGCAAACATTGATACGACGCGGAGAACCGTCTACGATTGCCTTTACCTTTTTAACATTGGGTTTCCAGGTTCTGTTGGAACGTCTGTGAGAATGAGAAACCTTAATACCGAAAGCAATTTCCTTGTTGCAGATATCACATTTAGCCATGGTCTGCACCTCCTTTTTATTTATCGGCTCTTTAGCCGAAACACATAGCAAATATTATAATAGCAGATTATGCGCCAAAAATCAAGCTTTTTTTTAATTTTCTTTAATATCAGTGTTCACTGCGGTTAGGACGGCGCATAAGGTCGTTGGTTACGTTCCTTACGTCCTTACCCTCGTATAAAACGGCGTAGCACTCGTCTATGATGGGCATTTCAATATTGTACTTTTTTGCTAAAGAATGCGCCATATCGGCGGCATAGTAGCCCTCTACCGTTCCAACCTCTTTAAGCGCCTGCTCTATCGGCACGCCTGTTCCTACCTTATGCCCGAAGCGGTTGTTTCTGCTGTGCCTTGAGGTGCAGGTAACCACAAGATCGCCTATACCCGTAAGCCCGGCAAAGGTATATTCCTTTGCGCCCATACAAACGCCGAGGCGCGACATTTCGGCAAGACCTCTTGTAATAAGCGCCGCCTTTGTGTTGTCCCCAAGGCCTAAGCCGTCGCAAAAGCCTGCGGCTATTGCAATAACGTTTTTAAGCGCGCCGCCAAGCTCAACGCCCACAAGATCGTCCGAGGTGTAGACCCTTAAATTATCGCCGGACATTATGTTCTGCACTATCTGTGCGGTAACAAGGGATTTTGAAGCTGCCACTAAGGAGGTAGGTATATTGCGCGCAACCTCCTCTGCATGGGAGGGACCCGAAAGCACAGCTATCTTAGCGCCGGGTATCTCCTCGCCTATAACCTGAGAAAGCCTTAAAAGACTCCCCTTTTCAAGGCCCTTTGAAACATTTACAACTATGCCGAAGTCTTTTTGCTCTGCAAGCTGTGCCGCCACGCTTCTTATAACGGTTGACGGCGTGGCAAGTATAGTTAACGCAGAGCCGCTAACACAGGAAATATCAGAAGTGATTTTAATGCCGTCCGGCAGCACTATACCGCTTAAAAGCTTTTCGTTACAGCGCTTTTCGGTAAGCATTTTCACCTCTTCGTCAAAGGGTGACCACAGCGTTACGTTGTTTCCGGAAAGATGTGCGGATACAGCAAGCGCCATACCCCAGCCGCCGGAGCCTAAAATCGCAATATCAGCCATTGCTTTTCCTCCTGATTTTTATTCTTTTTTCCTCGCCCTTTACAAGCCGCTTTATATTATCCTTATGCTTTAAAAACACCGTCAGTCCCATAGATACGCTTAAAAGCGACGGAACAAGCATAGGCGCACTGTAGTCGTAAAAAACAATAGAAAGCGAGATTACCGTAACCGTAGCAACAAGCGAGCTTAATGACACTATTCTTGTAATAAGCACGCAAAGCGCAAAAACCGTAAGCCCTATTATTATTGCTTTAGGACAGCAAACCGCGAATATACCCACGCTTGTTGCAACGCCCTTGCCGCCCTTGAACTGAAAAAACACGGGGAAAACGTGCCCTAACATACAGGCAACGCCGCAAAGATATACCCCGTAAGCCGGATATGCCCATTTAACGCCGCCCGTATTCAATGCATAACAGAAGAGCATTTTGCCTATGTAGCAGGCGGCAAAGCCCTTAAGCACGTCGCAGACAAAGGTAAGCGCACCCGGCAGAAAGCCCGCTGTACGCATTACATTTGTTGTGCCGGCGTTTCCGCTGCCTAACTTTCTTACATCTTTTTTTAAAAAAGCGTTTGCAAAAATTAGCGCAAAGTTGATACTGCCGAGCAAATATGCCGAAATTACCGCGGCAACACACAAAAGCCACATTATTTTTCGCCCCTTTCACGTATAACAAACCTTACGGGCGTACCCTCAAGCCCGAAGGTGGAGCGTATCTGATTTTCAAGATAACGCTGATACGAAAAATGAAACAGCTCCGCTTTATTGCAAAAGCAAACAAACGTAGGCGGCTTTGTAGACGCCTGAGTCATATAGTATATTTTAAGGCGCTTGCCCTTATCTGTCGGGGGCTGAACGCGCGCGGTTGCATCCGCTAAAATATCGTTTAACATACCTGTTGAAATGCGCATTGTGTTTTGTTCGTTAACATATTTTATAAGCTCAAAAAGCCTGTCGATCCTCTGACCGGTTTTTGCCGAAATAAAAATTATCGGCACAAAGGACATAAACGAAAAATCCTTCATAAGCTTTTTTCGGGCGCTGTCCATAGTTTTGCCGTCCTTGTCAACGGCGTCCCACTTATTAACGGCTATAATGCATGCCTTGCCCTGTTCGAGCGCCAAACCCGCAACCTTTGAATCCTGCTCTGTAAAGCCCTCTGTTCCGTCAATCATTATAACGCATACGTCGGCTCGCTCAACAGCCATTTGCGCGCGCAAAACGCTGTATTTTTCAATTTTATCCTCAACACGGCTTTTTCTCCTGAGACCGGCGGTATCAATAAAATTATATTTAACGCCCTCGCGCTCTATCGCGGTATCGATAGCGTCGCGCGTTGTGCCCGCAATATCCGAAACTATCGAGCGCTCCTCGCCCGCAATACAGTTTATAAGCGAGGATTTGCCCGCGTTCGGCTTTCCTATTACGGCAACGTTTATAACGTCGTCCTCGTCCTCTGCAAACTCTTCCGCCGGAATATGGGCTATCACCTCGTCAAGCAGATCGCCCGTGCCGTGGCCGTGAACCGAGGATACGGCTATCGGGTCGCCTATTCCGAGGTTATAAAACTCGTATATATCGGCAGGGGGACCGCCTATACCGTCGCACTTGTTAACGCAAAGCACCACGGGCTTGCCGCTTTTTTGAAGCATTGCCGCAATTTCCGCGTCTGTTGCGGTAACGCCGGATTTTACATCGGTAACAAATATTATAACCGAAGCCGTATCAATGGCAAGCTGCGCCTGCGCGCGCATACCCGATAGTATAACGTCGTGGCTTTCAGGCTCAATACCGCCCGTATCAACCAGCATAAACTTTTTGCCGAGCCACTCGCCGTCGCCGTAAATACGGTCGCGCGTAACGCCGGGCGTATCGTCCACAATAGAAAGCCGCTTACCTATAAGTTTATTAAAAAGCGTGGATTTACCCACATTCGGTCTTCCGACCACCGCAACCACAGGTTTTGCCATAATATAAACGCCTCCCTTTTTATTTTAAACATTTGTTCCGCAAAAATGCGGAACAAACAAAGCCCTATACTTAAAAAACAGAGGAGGATCAAATCCCCCTCTGCCCCTCGTACGAAGATAGTTCGGTGAATTATTCGCCGACTTTAACTACCTCGCGTCCATCATAATGGCCGCAGGCAGAGCAAAGTCTGTGCGGGCGCTTGTATTCACCGCAGTTAGAACATCTAACCAATGTGGGAGCGTTAAGCTTCCAAAGGTTATTTCTTCTCTTATCACGTCTTGCCTTAGAGGTCTTTCTCTTTGGTACTGCCACTTTGAGCACCTCCTTATAAGAATAAACTGATTATCGGTTATTAAGCAACTCGGCTAAAGCCGAAAGTCGCGGGTCTATCTCTTTTTCGGGACAGCCGCATTCGCCCTCGTTAAGATTTTTGCCGCATTTAGGGCATATGCCCTTGCAGGTATCCTTGCATAAGTGCTTCATGGGAAGACTTACAATAACCTCGGTATACACAAGCTCGTCAAGGTCAAGCTTCATATCGGGTACTAAAAGGATAGTATCGCTTTCCTCCCCTTCAATAGCCGCCGCAAGAGATTTGCTTATTTTTACCGTATACACCTTTGCGGTATCGGTACCGCAGCGATCGCACGGAGCCGAATACTCATAGGTTATAACTGCGTCAAGCTCAACAAGGCTTGCTTTGTTGGAAACAGTGCCGCTTACGGTAACAGGCTTTTTGAGCGGATAAACGCCTGAAACCTCAACGTTCTTTAAATCCAACGAATACTCAATCGGCAGTACGGAATTATCGTTTGCAAAAATTCGCTTTAAATCGATAACCATATTTCCACCTCAATCGTCACAAAGTATATTATAGCTTTACACTGTCTGTTTGTCAAGTTTTATTTAAAAAAAGCGCATTATAACGAACAAATTAACGCTTTATTTATGATATGCCGCGCCGCTGTTTATTCTGAACGCACGGTAAAGCTGCTCTAACAGCATTATTCTGAAAAGCTGATGCGGAAAGGTCATTTTTGAAAACGAAAGTCTTTTTGCAGCCAAAGCCTTGACCTTACCCGACAAGCCGTAGGAGCTGCCGATTATAAAGGTCAGGCTTTTGCCTATGCCTGCGTTTTCCTTTATAATATCGGCAAATTCCTCGCTTGAAACGCCGCTGCCCTCAATACAAAGCGGAAAAACCGCCGAGCCTGCGGGAATTTTATTTATTATAAGCTCCGCCTCTCGTTCAAGGGCGGCGTTTATTTCCGCCGCAGAGGGTTTTTCGGGTAATTTTATGGGGGCTATTTCCTCAATTTTAAGGCTGCAATAGCCGCCAAGGCGCTTTTGATATTCCGCAGACGCCTCGCGCAGGTACCTTTCCTTAAGCGAGGAAAGCGCTATTACCGTTACCCTTATCATACCACCGTCACCCCGTTGCCCGCAGGCGCCGCAACGGTAAGAATATAATCCGTGCCGTTTAGGGCGCCTGCGTCTGTAAGAGCGGCCTCGGCGGCGTTTAAAGCCAAAAGCGGGCTGTTGTTTTTCCGACTTAAATGACCGAGTATAAACCTCTTTGTGCCGCGGCGCAAAAGTTCGGGCAGCTCTGCGGCGCAGGCATTGTTTGAAATATGCCCGTTATCCGAAAGTATGCGTATTTTAAGGGACGGCGGATAAGGTCCGTTTTTAAGCATATTTATATCGTGGTTAGACTCTATAAGCACCGCGTCGCTGCCGTAAAGCGAATTTCTTACCTCGTCTGTCACACGCCCCAAATCGGTACAAACCGATATTTTTCTGCCGTCTGCGGTTAAAAGCGTATATCCGCTTGAGCCTTCGCAGTCGTGAAGCGTTGAAAACCTTTTAACGCCGAAGCCCGAAAGCTCGGTGATTTTTTCGCTTTCAAGCGTTATCATATCGGTGCCTGCAGGAATTATACCGGCACTTTGAAGCGTTAAAAGCGTTTTTTCGGAAGCCGCAGCCGCAGCGCCCGTTTTGATTAAAAGGGTTTTAAGACCCTTTATGTGATCGGAATGCTCGTGGGTGATCAAAACGGTTTTAATTTCGTCTATACTGCCGCCTGCCGCGGTAAGCGCCGTGCAAAGCGCGCGGAACGACGCGCCTGCGTCTATAAGCAGCGCCCCCTTCGGAGACGCTATATATGTACTGTTACCGGTTGAGCCGCTGAAAAGCGGACATATCCTTGCCATTAAATTTCCTCTTTTCAAAAAAGACCGACGTACAGTCGGTCTTGGAGCTTGTTGATAAACCGAATATTAAATTTTTCGCGATGTTTACGCCTTCTCTTTGTCATTCTGAGCGCTGAGCGTGAAAGAATCCGTAATCCCCTTGAAAGAGAAACGGATTGCCACAGCCGCTTACGCGGCTTCGCAATGACAGGTAAGCGAAAGTTTATCCGCACGCCATAAGTATTCGCAATAACTAAACGGCTTGTCATTCTGAACGCGAAACGTGAAAGAATCCGTATTCCCATTGAAAGAAAAACGGATTGCCACGCACCTAACGGCGGTCTCGCCTGCCGGCTCGGTCGGTGCTTCTGCTTCGCAGAGGTGTCCACCGGACACCCGCACCGCAATGACATTTTTTAAGCGTGCTTAAAGCCCGACATACAATTCGGTTTTAATGCCGTATCTACGCCTGCTTTAAAAGCTGCGTACCGTCCGTAACGGTTACGCGCTTAATATTGGCGCCTATTTTCGTAAGCTTTTCAACAACGTCCTCGTAGCCTCTGTCAATATGGTCTATTTCCTCTATCTCGGTAATGCCGTCCGCCGCAAGCCCCGCTATTATCATAGCCGCGCCCGCACGCAGGTCAACAGCCTTTACCGGTGCGGAATGAAGCGACTTAACGCCCGTAATTACAGCCATTTTACCGTCTACCTGTATATCCGCGCCCATAAGGGTTAACTGATCCACATATCTGAAACGGCTGTCCCACACGCCCTCGGTTATAATGCTTGTGCCGTCTGCAATGCTTAAAAGCACGGCTATCTGCGGCTGCATATCGGTAGGAAATCCGGGGTGAGGCATGGTTTTAATATTGCATTTATGGGGGCGCCTGTTCATCTGAACGCGCACCGCCTCGTCGTATTCGGTAATCTTAGCGCCGGTCTCCTGAAGCTTTGCTATTATAGATTCAAGGTGCTTTGGCGTAACGTTGGTAATAAGCACGTCGCCGCCTGCCGCCGCTGCCGCCGCCATATAAGTGCCCGCCTCTATTTGATCGGGAATTATGCTGTAAGAGGTACCGTGCAAATGCCTTACGCCGCGTATTTTAATTACGCTTGTCCCCGCACCCATAATGTCGGCTCCCATAGAATTAAGAAAATTTGCAAGATCGACTATGTGCGGCTCGCGCGCCGCGTTTTCTATAACCGTAAGCCCTGCCGCCTTAACCGCCGCAAGCATAATATTTATTGTAGCCCCTACCGAAACTACGTCAAGATATATCGAACAGCCCGAAAGCTTTTGCGCCCTTGCGTCTACCATTCCGTTTTCAATCGACATTTTAGCGCCTAACGCCTCAAAGCCCTTGATATGCTGATCTATGGGGCGAACGCCGAAATCGCAGCCCCCCGGAGGAGCTACGCGCGCCCTGCCGAGCCTGCCCAAAAGCGCGCCTAAAAAATAGCTTGAAGCCCTCATACCCTCCGCCATTTTTTTCGAAACCACAAAGGAATTTACATGCCTTGGATCGATTTCAACAGCAGATTTATTTAAAGCCTTAATATTTGCGCCGAGCGCCTGCATAGTTTTAAGTATGGTGGCAACATCTGATATATTCGGTAAATTTTCAACAATGCACGGCTCATCTGAAAGCAGAACCGCCGGAAGTATTGCGACAGCCGCGTTTTTAGCTCCGCTTATGCGGACCTCGCCTTTAAGAGCATTTCCGCCCTTTATTACGAATTTCTCCAAATAAGGCACTCCCAGTCAAAATAAATTATATATATAGTGTATCCTGATAATTAAATTAAATCCGTTTATTAACAATATAAAGTATTATATACACAATTTCCTGTTTTGTCAATTTTTAAATCAAAAAAATGACGGATATAGGACTTGCCGTAATCCGTCAGTATTTTTGTTTTATATGGCTTAATTTATTTTTCCGTATAAAGGAGCGTCGCTGTCGCGCTTAGGCTCGCGTGATGAGGTAGAAGCGCCTGCCGGCGAAGTGCGCGGACGGCGTGAATATCCGTCGCGTCTGCCGCCGTCTCTTCTTGCAGGTCTTAACTCCCTGCCCTCTATTCCGATAACAACGCGTCTGCCGCTGCCCTCGCCGAAGGAGCCTGAAACAACACCGTCGATCGACTGAATCGCAGTGTGTATTATCCTGCGCTCGTAAGGATTCATAGGCTCAAGCGTGCGGCACTTGCCGGTTTTTAAAACCCGTTCGGCAATGCGGTTTGCAAGGCTTGTAAGCGCCTCTTCGCGTTTTTCGCGGTAATCGCCTATGTTAAGCGTTACCTTATAGTATCCGCCGCCGTTGCTTGCCGCAAGACCTGTTAAATACTGAAGCGAATCAAGCGTTTCGCCCCTGTGGCCAATAACCACGCCGAGGCCCTCGCCGTCAAGCTCGATAAGCGCGGCGTTATCACGCTCGGCAACCTTCATTGTAATGCCTGTGCAGCCAAGCTTATCAAGTATACCCTTAAGGTATGCTACCGCTCTTCCCGCCTTTGTATCGGCTGAAATTTCATCTGCGTTTACCGGCTCGCCGTATTCGGGTGTCGCCTTTTTAGGCGCGGCTTCCTCTTTAACAGCCGCCTTTACCGGCTTAGCCGCAGGCTTTTCAGCCTTTTGCGGCTTTACCTGCTTTGCTGCTTGAGTCTTTTTGCGCTGCGGCTTTTCATCGGGCAGCTCAACAAAAACCCTAACCTCTGCCTGACGGCCGCCGAAAAGACCGAGCGTCTTCTTTTTGGGCGTAGCTATTACTTCAAACTGTATATCGGCGTCCTCCGCCGCGTTTAAATCCGCTATTGCTTTTTCCTTTGCCTCGGCTATTGTAGCGCCGAAGCCCCTTGCTTCCAATATCAAGAATAATCCTCCTTACTTTTCTGCCGCTTCTCCGTTAAGCAGAGTTTGATTTGTTTTTATTTTTTTAAGCTGATTTTCTTCAAAATCGCATTCCTTGTTTAATTCTTTAAGCCTTTCGCGGGAAAGCATTTTCTGCGGCCCGTAAAACTGCTGAACGCCTACCTGAATAAGCCCGCCTATAAGTGAAGAGCAAGCCCAGTAAAACGCAACGCCGCCGGGAAGCGTAAACCCGATGAAAAGCGATAAAAGCGGCATTGTAAGCATCATTCCCGCCATATTCGGCGCGTCGGGATTAAGCTTTTTCTGCATCACAAGCGAAAGCGCGCTTGTAAGCATCTGCGCCAAAAAGGCAATTATCGGCATTACCCATATCGGCTGTGCGTCGTGAAAAATATCAAACGAAAACTTAGGCGTTTGGGTTAGATCGATACCGAAGAAATTAAAATCGATAGCGCTAAGCTTGCTTGCGATCTGCGGAAAATCGATAGTTCCGTTGCGTACCGCCTCGATTATCTGAAGCTCTGCGCGCGCGTTTGCGTTTTTACCGAGCGCCTCCGCCGCGGCGGTAACGGTTGCGGAATCGATGTGAAGAAGATAGGTAAGCGGAGACATAATGAGGTAGTAAATACTCATCATAAGCACAAGGCGCAGCACCATAGGCAGGCACCCGCCTGACATTGAAACGTTTTCCTCTTGGTAAAGCTTTTGCATAGCCTCGCTGTACTTCTGCTTATCGTCGCCGTATTTTTTCTTAAGCTCGTCTAACTTAGGCTTAATACGGGTCTGCTGAACCGAGGATTTTTGGCTCTTAATGCTAAGCGGTATTAAAATCACGTTTATAAGCAGTGTGAAAAAGAATACCGCGGCGGCAAAGTTTCCGCCGAACAGACTCGACAGAAATTCAAGCGCCCAGCCGAAAGGAATGTTTATAATATTAAATAAAGTTTGCATTTATACACCGTCCATTCGCGCCGAAAATACGGCAACGGTTATTTTTTGGTTTTAAAGCGCGCCCTTTTTTCGGGCACAGGGTCATATCCGCCCTTACAAAGCGGATTACAGCGCAAAACGCGCCAAAGCGCAAGCAACAGCCCTACAAACGCTCCCCTTTTTTCTATTGCCTCCACGGCATACGCCGAGCAGGTGGGGGTAAAGCGGCAGCAGGGTATTTTGCGCGGAGAAATATTTTTCTGATAAAGCTTAATCAGCCCTATTAACAGTTTTTTCATCTGTTTTTAATATGCCTGCCTCGCGGAAAAGCTTTAGCATAGACTCTGCCGCAGCGGTGCTTTTGATGTTCAGTATGCGTGTGCGCGCCACAATTATAAAATCGTAATTAGGCTTAATATAGGGTGCGCAGTCCCTAAAGGCGGCGGTTATAACCCGCTTTGCGCGGTTGCGCTTTACCGCGCCGCCGAGCTTTTTGCCCGCGGTTATGCCAAGCCGCGGCACATTGCGGCGGTTAGGCATAGCGTAAATAACGAAATAAGGGGAAACCAAGCTTTTTCCCCTGCGGTAAGAACGCCTGAAAACATAGTTTTCCTTAATTTTTATAATTTTTTTCATAGCCTTAATAAAAGGAAAAGCCACGTTGAAGTGGCTTTAGTATGTCAACTGCTTTCTGCCTTTTGCTCTGCGTCTTGCAAGAACCTTGCGGCCGTTAGATGTTGCCATTCTCTTTAAAAAGCCGTGCTCCTTTTTTCTGTGGAGCTTCTTAGGCTGGTACGTCCTTTTCATTTGCAAACCCTCCTTACCGTGAAGACGTGGGCGGTTACGGATATGAATATAAACAAGCCATAACCTATCGAGTATAAATTATACCTCAAATTCCATACCTATGTCAATAAAAATTTTTAATTGGCGGAATTTTTTTAAATTTAAAATGTTAAATTTTCGTTAAAGTTGTTTATATTTCATTCATTTTCATATGAAAATACCCTCGTATACTAAAGCACGAGGAGATGAGGCATATGTTACAAACGGTTTTTAAACGCTATGAAAAAAAGTACCGCCTTACAAAAGAACAGTACGGCGAGGTATTAAATCTTCTTTCATATAACGCCGTTCCCGACGAATACGGCGAAAGCAATATATGCAGTATATATTACGATACGCAAAATAAGCTTTTGATACGCCGCTCGCTTGAAAAGCCGGTATACAAGGAAAAGCTCCGGATCAGAACCTACGGCATACCGAAGGACGGCAGTACCTGCTTTGTTGAGCTTAAGAAAAAGTACAAGGGCGTTGTTTATAAAAGAAGAATTGAAACCGACTATAAAAACGCGCTTTTATATATGAACGGCAGCGATAACAATATCCGCCCCTCGCAAATTAAAAACGAAATTGATTATTTTAAGGATTTTTACGGCGGTCTTGTCCCGTCCGCCTGCGTGTTTTACAAGCGCACAGCTTACTATGACAGGCTTGACCGCAATATCCGCTTCACATTTGACAGCGATATTATTTGCAGGGATTACGATCTTGACCTTAAAAACGGAATATACGGCGAACGCATTATTCCAAAGGACGAATATTTAATGGAGCTTAAAACCGACGGCGCAGTTCCGCTTGAATTTACAAAGCTTTTATCGGAGCTTAAAATATACCCGTCTTCGTTTTCGAAATACGGCACGGCTTATATAAACGGAGCGGGTAAAAAGGACGAATTATTAAAAGGAGGAGAGCATTGTGCTTGACAGTATTTTTTCAACGGTGATAACAAACGGAATAACCCCTGCGTCCTTTGCGGCGTGTACCGCGGTTTCGCTGATATCGGGGCTTTTGATCTCGCTTTGTCACGGAATTAGGGGCGGTTCTTCAAAGGGATTTGCGGTAACGACGGCGCTGCTGCCGTTTGCGGTTCAAACGGTAATAATGCTTGTAAACGGCAACTTAGGCACCGGTGTTGCGGTGGCAGGCGCATTTTCGCTTGTAAGGTTCCGTTCTTCCCCCGGTACCGCAAAGGAAATATTAAATATATTCACCGCACTGGCGGCGGGGCTTGCGGCGGGCGTCGGATATATAGGCGTGGCTCTTATTTTCGTGCTTATAGTATGCGCCGCCGAAGCGCTTTATACGTTGACCGGCTTCGGCGAAAAGCAAAGAACCGAGCGCGAGCTTAAAATAACCGTGCCCGAAGACCTTAATTATACCGAAATATTCGACGATCTGTTTAAAAAATACACAGCGTTTTATCAGCTTAAAAAGGTTAAAACGGCAGGGCTCGGCAGTCTTTATCAGCTTACCTATTCGGTAAGGCTTAAGGACACTGCCTTAGAAAAGGAATTTATAGACGGCATACGCTGCCGCAACGGAAATCTTGAAATTGTGTGCAATTACAGCGCCGCCGCAAACGAGGAGTTGTAGAATTATGAAAAAAGCGTATGCATTTATTGCCGTTATATTATCCGTTTTGCTGCTTTCTTCCTGCGACAAAAAGAACACTGCAAGCGTTATAACGTCATCGGGCGGCAAGGCAGATACAAGCGTCAGCACCGATAATATGGATTTTGATTTTTCGAATAAAGATACCGAATACGATTACGACGAAAGCGAAGCCACCGTAATAAAGGAAAGCGAGGACGCGGTTAAGATAACCGCCGCCGGCACATATGTAATTACGGGCAGGCACAGCAGTATAACCGTTTCCGCTCCCGATTCGGCAAAGGTAAGAATTATTCTTAAAAACGCAACGGTGCAAAACAGCAGCGGACCCGCGATTTATATAACAGCCGCCGACAAGGTGTTTATAACCGCGTATAAGGACACCGTTAACACCGTTTCGGACGGCAGTACCTATTCCTCGGATTTTGACGGCACAAACGTAGACGGCGCCGTATTCAGCAAAGCGGAACTTACCCTTAACGGCGAGGGCACGCTTAACGTTACGGGCAGCTATAAGTGCGCCGTGGTTTCAAAGGACGACCTTATAATATGCGGGCTTACGCTTAATGCCAAAAGCTTAGGCAGCGCAATAGAGGGTAAGGACTGCGTAAAATCAAAGGACTCGACCGTAACCGTAACCTCTAGTGGAGACGGAATAAAATCCACAAACAGCGAGGATACCGCTCGCGGATTTGTTTATATAGAATCGGGTCTCTTTAATATTACCGCCGCAAAGGACGGCATACAGGCGGAAACTTTAGTAAAGCTTTCGGGCGGCGAAATAAACGTAACATCGGGCGGCGGCGCGCCGGAAAAGGTATCGTCGGGCGGCGCCGGCAGAGCGCCGTTTGAAAGCAGCTCATCAGACGATGAGGAAAGCACAAATGGAATTAATGCAGGCACGCTTATTTTAGCCGAGGGCGGCAGCATAACCGTAAGCTCCGCGGACGATACCGTACATTCAAACGGCGACGTTCAGATAAACGGCGGAAAGTTCACTCTTTCTTCGGGCGACGACGGAATACACGCGGATAACGCCCTTATAATAAACAGCGGTGAGATCACCGTTTCAAAATCATACGAAGGGCTTGAGGGCAAAACCGTAACAATAACGGGCGGAAATATAGATATAACCTCTTCGGACGACGGCATTAACGCCGCAGACGGCAACAGCTCCACGGCAGGCGGCGCGCCGGGCGCAAACGCCTCAAGCGATGTTTATATAAATATAAGCGGCGGATATATAACCGTAAACGCTTCGGGCGACGGCGTAGACTCTAACGGAAATATCGATATTTCGGGCGGCGTAATTCTTGTAAGCGGACCCGCAAGCGACGGCAACAGCGCACTTGACTGCGACGGCACCGCAACGGTAACGGGCGGCACGGCAATATTCTGCGGAAGCGCGGGTATGGCTGAAACCTTTTCCGACAGCTCTTCTCAGCCCTCGCTTATGTATACGCTTGACAGCGCGGCGGCAGCAGGCAAAAGCGTTGCCCTTGTAAATTCGGAGGGTAAGGTGATAGCTTCGTTTGTACCCTCAAAGCAGTATATAAATATTGTAATAAGCTCGCCTTATCTTGCCGTCGGCAGCAGCTACACGCTTTCCGTTGGCGGTACGGTATCGGGCTGCGATAAAAACGGTTATACCGATAACGGCAGTATTTCGGGCGCGCAAAGTGCAAACGAGGTTATAATAAGCTCTGTTTCCACCACCTACGGCAAGTCGGGCGGTATGGGCGGAAATATGGGCGGTATGCCGCCCGGACTCCCCGGCAAAACCGAAACCCAAAAATCATAAAAACGGATTGCCGCACGCCTTATGTATTTGCAGCAACTAAACCGCTTGTCATTCTGAGCGCATAGCGCGAAAGAATCCGTATTTCCCTTAAAAGGAAAACGGATTGCCACAGCCGCTCACGCGGCTTCGCAATGACGAAAGCGGAAGAACGGATTGCCGCGCACCTTGCGGCGGTCTCGCCTGCCGGCTCGGTCGGTGCTTCTGCTTCGCAGAGGTGTCCACCGGACACCCGCACCGCAATGACAAAAAAGGCGGTTTAAAACCGTTTTTACGGTGCTTATAACCCCTGCATAAGTTAATTTGAAACGGCATATTCTTCTATTAAAGGGGAGTGTGCCGTTTTGAAAAAGTTAATTGTTTTTTTACTTGTTTTCTGCCTTTTATCGGGCATATCGGTTCATGCCAAGGAAGCCGTTACCGTATCAAGCGAATGTGACATTTCGGATATAAACGTGCCGCTTGAAGCGTCCGCTCCGAGCGCCGCTATCGGGCAAAGGCTTGAAATTAAGGCAAAATCGGTAATTTTAATGGAGCCTGTTACGGGCAAGGTGCTTTACGAGGACAATCAGGACGAAAAGCTGCCGCCTGCGTCGATTACGAAAATAATGTCACTCTTGCTTGTTATGGAGGCTATCGACCGCGGCGATATTTCGCTTGAGACCGTGGTTACCGCGAGCGAGCACGCAAGCAGTATGGGCGGCTCGCAGATATGGCTTAAGGCAGGAGAGACCATGACGGTAAACGACCTGCTTAAGGCAACGGTGATAGCCTCGGCAAACGACGCGTGCGCGGCGCTCGGAGAGCTTGTTGCAGGCAGCGAAGAGGGCTTTGTGGCTATGATGAACGAAAGAGCCGCGGAGCTTGGAATGACAAACACTCACTTTGAAAACTGCACGGGTCTTGACGCAGAGGGCCACCTGACCACCGCGTATGACGTGGCGGTTATGTCGAGCGCGCTTATAAAGCACAGTATGATAAAGGATTATTCCACCGTTTGGATGGACAGCCTGCGCGACGGCAAAAGCGAGCTTGTAAACACAAACAAGCTTGTAAGATTTTACGAGGGCACGACAGGGCTTAAAACAGGAACCACGGCAACCGCAAAATATTGCCTTTCGGCAACCGCGCAGAGGGGCGGGCTTGAGCTTGTGGCGGTGGTAATGTCGGCAGACAGCACCGCCGACCGCTTTAACGGCGCTAAAAAGCTGCTTGATTACGGCTTTGCAAACTACAATTTTTCATCGGTAGGGGCAGAGCTTGCGGGCGATACCGCCGTAAGGGTAAACAAGGGAACCGAAAAAAGCGTTAAGGTAAGCGCCGGTGAAAACCTTAATGTTTTACTGCCGAAATCCGTTTCGGGCAAGCTTGAACGCACGGTCAATTTAAGCAAAAACGTTACCGCACCCGTTAAAAAGGGCGACGTATTAGGCACGGTTACGATAAGCGTTAACGGCGAGGAATTGGGTGAAATTCCGCTTACAGCCGCCGAAGATGTGCAAAGGCTTGCCTTTGCCCTTTCGTTCGGCAGGATTTTAAAGGGTTTGTTTAAATTATGAAAACTTTTAATGAATTAAGGTAAATAGGCTTGAAAAAGTGAAAGAAATATTGTAAAATAGAAATACAAAGAAAAAAAGGAATTCAGGGGTTAATAATGTCAGTTAAATTTAACGCAGCATACGCAAAGGAATTTATAAGAGAAAACGACCTTAAGGGTCTTGAGACTCAGGTTGCGGCGGCGCACAAAACCGTAAACGATAAATCGGGGCTTGGCAACGATTTTTTGGGTTGGGTACAGCTGCCCGAAAATTACGATAAAGAAGAATTTGCACGCATTAAGGCGGCGGCAGCCAAAATAAGAAAGGATACCGATATACTTATAGTTATAGGTATAGGCGGTTCGTATTTGGGAGCCAGAGCCGCCATTGAATTTTTAAAGGGACCTTATTATAATCAGCTGCGCGACGGCGCGCCCGAAATATACTTTGCCGGCAACAGCATAAGCGGCGCTTACCTTGCCGATATAATGGCTATGTGCCGCGGCAAGCGCGTTTCGGTTAACATTATTTCAAAATCGGGCACCACAACCGAGCCGGCGGTAGCCTTCAGGGTTCTGCGCGATTATCTTGAAAAGGAATACGGCGAGGAAGAGGCTGCAAAGCGCATTTACTGCACTACCGATAAGGCGCGCGGCACGCTTAAAAAACTTGCCGACGAAAAGGGCTACGAGTGCTTTGTTGTGCCGGACGACGTAGGCGGCAGATATTCCGTGCTTACTGCGGTAGGCCTTTTACCGATAGCCGCCGCCGGGGCGGATATAGACGCCCTTATGAACGGCGCAAAAAAGGCTATGGTTAAATTTAACGAGCCGGATATGTATAAAAACGATTGCTATACCTACGCCGCGCTTCGCAACGCATTTTACCGCAAGGGTAAATCGGTTGAGCTGCTTGTAAGTTACGAGCCGCGCTTTACAATGATGGCGGAATGGTTCAAACAGCTTTTCGGCGAGAGCGAGGGCAAGGACAATAAGGGCTTGTTCCCGGCTTCGGTAACGTTTTCAACCGATCTTCATTCAATGGGCCAGTTTATACAGGACGGCAGCCGCATAATGTTTGAAACGGTAGTAACCTTCGGCGAAAGCGATAAGGACATTACTATCGAGGAGGACGGCGACAACGGCGACGGTCTTAACTTCCTGGCAGGCAAAACAATGTCCTACGTTAATTCAAAGGCGTTTGAGGGTACAGTTTTAGCCCATACCGACGGCGGCGTGCCCAATCTTGAAATTAAAATCGATAAGCCGGACGAAGAAAATTTAGGCGAGCTTATTTACTTCTTTGAAAAGGCGTGCGCCGTTTCGGGTTATATGTTAGGCGTTAACCCGTTCGATCAGCCGGGTGTTGAAAGCTATAAAAAGAATATGTTTGCACTGCTCGGAAAGCCGGGCTACGAGGACCGCAAGGCTGAGCTTGAGGCGCGTCTTAAGGGTTAATAACTGCATAGGCAGTATAATATAAAAGGAGCTGGTATAAATGATCAAACTCATTATCGGAAAAAAAGGTTCGGGTAAAACCAAAAAGCTTGTTGATATGGTAAATTCCGCCGCTCAAACAAGTCTCGGCAACGTTGTGTGCATTGAAAAAGGCGATACCCTTACCTATTCCGTTACACATAAAGCGCGCCTTATAGACGCGGAAAGCTACGGTATTTCGGGCTACGGCGAGTATTACGGAATGGTTGCGGGCATTAAGGCCGGCAATAACGACGTTACGGATATTTTCGGCGACGCTACGCTTAGAATAGGTAGCCGCGATTACGACGAGCTTACCGCATTTCTTGAAAGAGTTGCCAAGATCGACGACGTTGAATTCGTATTCACCGTATCTGCCGATAAGGAAGAGCTTCCGAAGAAGATCTTTGACATAGCAGAGGTTTGCTGATAATAAAGCATTAAATTAAAACGGCTTCAGCTAAGCGCAGGGCTTTGGCTGAAGCCGTTTTTTTATCGGCGTTAACAGCGCAGGTGCGGTTTTTTAAGAACTGTTTTCGCCTGCCGCCGTTTTGCAAATTAAAAAATATTTAAAAAATAATCGCTTGTTTTATATGTAAATATGTGGTATTATTTATATATATGTGTATTGTAAGGAGACGGCGTTATGCATTTGCAGGAATCAGGGGAAATGTACCTCGAAACCATACTGATTTTAAGCCGCAAAAGTAACTTTGTGCGGTCAATTGATATAAGCGAGTATATGGGCTTTTCAAAGCCGAGCGTAAGCCGCGCCATCGGTCTTTTAAAATCGGGCGGATATATTACGGTTGACGGCAGCGGCTATATAGCCCTCACGGCGGACGGAGAGGAAATTGCCGCTAAAATTTATGAAAGACATAACGTTTTATCCGAATTTCTTGTAAATATAGGCGTAAGCCCCGAAACAGCCGCAGCGGACGCCTGCAAGATCGAGCATAATATAAGCGATGAAACCTTTAAGGCGCTTAAGCGCCATATAAAGGAAAAGGGCTGATATTATGCCTTTTGGGCTTTACTATACCGAAAAAGGCTTCGGCACACCGCTTGTGCTGCTGCACGGAAACGGGGAAAACGGCGAATATTTTAAAAATCAAATAGATTATTTTGCAAAAAAATACAGGGTTATAGCGGTGGATACGCGCGGCCACGGCAAATCTCCGCGCGGGAATAAGCCCTTTAGGCTTGAAACCTTTGCAGACGATTTAAAAAGCTTTTTAGATGAAAATAATTTAAAAAGGGTAAATCTGCTCGGCTTTTCGGACGGCGGCAACATAGCCCTTATTTTCACGCTTAAATACCCCGATTATGTTAATAAGCTTGCGGTAAACGGCGCTAATCTTTTCCCCTCCGGTCTTAAAGCGGGCTTTTTGCTGCCGGTAAAGCTGCTTTACGGGCTTTTTTATTTTCCGGCGCGGTTTAATAAAAAGGTAAAGCGGCGGCTTGAGCTTTTGGCGCTTATGGCAAAGGAGCCTGATATTTTACCCGAACAGTTAAACGATATTAAATGCCCCGTGCTTGTAATGGCAGGCACGCGCGATTTAATAAAGGAAAAACACACAAGGCTTATCGCAGGCTCTGTACCGAATTCGCGCCTTTGCTTTTTAAAGGGCGACCATTCAATAGCTAAAACAAACAGCCTTGAATACAATAAAACAGTGGAAAAATTTTTGGAAGAATAAAGGGGCTGTCGAGTTAAGACAGCCCCTTAATGGTATTACGGATTTTTTCGCGCTTCGCGTTCAGAATGACAAGTTTTTTGTCATTGCGAAGCCGTGTAAACGGCTGCGGCAATCCGTTCTCTTCCTTTCTCGTCATTGCGAAGCCGTCTAAACGGCTGCGGCAATCCGTTCCCCCCATTGTCATTGCAAGCGCCTAACGGCGTTCGCAGCATAAGCTTTTCGGTATATATTAAGCGTGTCGGATAAAACGGCGCGCTTAAATTGCATTTTCCCTGTTATTTTCCGAAAAATTGGAAATAATACTGTAAATCGGAGGGAAATGTATGAACAAACAAAATACCGTAAGAGTAATATCCTTTTGTCTGGCGGCGGTGCTTACAGCCGCAGGCTTTGCCCTTAAAAGCCGAAAGGAGCTTAAAAGCTACAAGCTTGAAATACAAAATAATTACTCGCGCTCGCTTGACGAGCTTTCGGGCAGTGTAAACAGCATTGCCTTGGCGCTTAACAAGGCGCAGTATATGACCTCGGCAAAGCAGATAAGCGGTCTGGCGGCGGAGCTGCTTACCGAGGCTGAAAACGCTAAAAACGCCCTTTCGCAGCTGCCGGGCGGCAGCGGAGAGCTTACCGTGCTTAACCGCTTTTTATCGCAGGTGGGAAACTATGCTATGTCGGTTTCAAAAAGCCTTATCGCCGGCGGCGAGATAAACGACGAATATTCAGGCAACATTGAGGCTTTAAAGGAAGCGGCAAAAAAAATATCCGAAACCGTTAAGGATTCGAACATTTCTTATAACAACCCGAAAAAGTGGGCTGAGGAAATAGATAAAAAGCTTGACGGCGCGGTTGATAAGGATTCACTTGCAGGCTCGCTTGATATGCTTGAGGACAGCCTAAACGATTACCCCACCTTAGTGTACGACGGACCGTATTCCGACCATATACTTGAAAAAGAACCTCTTATGTTAAAAAACGCCGAAAAGGTAAGCGAAGCGGACGCTATGCTTAAAGCCGCCGAAATAACGGGCTTAACCAAGGACAGCCTAAACTTTGAAGAAAAAACGGGCGGCAAAATACCGTGCTACCGTTTTTCGGGCGATAATGTAAACGCCTGTATAAGCGTTTCGGGCGGATACCCCGTGTATATGCGGAAAAGCCGCAAAATAGGCGACTATGTGCTTGAATACCGTCAGGCGCTCGACAAAGCCAAGCGCTACCTTGAAAAAATGGGTATAAACAGCTTTTGCGAAACCTATTATTTTACCGACGAGGGCGTTTGCGTTATAAGCTTCGCTTATCTTGACGGGCAGACCGTATGTTATACCGACCTTGTAAAGGTGGGGGTTGCCATGGATAACGGGGAAATAATGCTGCTTGAAAGCAGCGGATATTTAACAAACCATACCGACCGCGCGTTTGAAACCCCCGCAATACCGACGGCGGATGCCGCAAAGGCTTTAAGCCCGAAGCTTGAAATACGCGAAACGGCGTTAGCGCTGATTCCGACAAGGGGCGGCGGCGAAACGCGCTGCTACGAATTTGTTTGCACCGCCGAGGACGGGCAGGAAATACTTGTTTATATAAACGCCGTAACCGGCGCGGAGGAGGACGTTTTAATACTGCTTAAAAGCGACGGCGGAGCGCTTGCAAAATAGCAAAAGGTTGCTTTAGAAGAAATAAAAACGGTGGCTGTTATAAGCCGCCGTTTTGTCTTGGCAAAATCAATATTCCGTTTTTAAGAATAACGGATTGCCGCGCGCCTTATGTATTCGAAATAACTAAATTGTGTGTCATTCTGAGGGCAACGCGTGAAAGAATCCGTAATCCCCTTGAAAGAGAACGGATTGCTGCACGCCTGACGGCGCTCGTAACGACAGTTAGAATTGCGGTTCCTTACCGCTTTAAGTCCTGCTCTGCAAATACCTTTTCAAGCACGCCGCCTAACTTTTCCGCCATAGAATAAAACCCAAGGTCGTTCGGGTGGCAGTTATCAACCGTGCCGTCGTTGCCTGCCGCCGCCATAAGCTCCCTTCCGTCTATAAAATAAACATTTTTATCCCCTGCCGAAACCGCGTTATTATATGTTCCTTTTATAATTTCCCTGCGGGTATTCCAATTATCATCGGGCAGAAAAACGGGCGCGCTCATCATAACAACGGGAAGCGCGGGATTTTTTTCGCGTATTCTTTTAAAAAACCGCTCGTGCGTGTTTAAAAGATGCTCGGCGCTCGGCGCGTTATGGTCGTAATCGTATACAAAAGCGGACATTTCAAGGTGCTTTATATAATCCGCCATACTGTCCTCGCCTCTGGCGTTTCCCGAAAAGCCTAAATTGATATAATCGGCGTTAAGTCTTCTTGAAATACGCGCCTGATATGTATTTCCGGGGCGCGATACGCACCCGCCCTGAGTTATCGAAGAGCCGTAATAAACGATCGGCTTTTTAATTTTATAATTGTCGGCAGGAGCTGTAACCGAATTTTCGTCAAGACCTATATACAGCTCCTTTAATGTGCTGTATGTAGGCATATTTACGGTTATTTGACGCATTTTTTTACAGCCGAAATCGGCAATGCCTTCAAAGCCCTCTTTAACGTCAAACGGCGGTATAAACGTGCTTTTATAAACCTCTTTCCCGTCATTATCAGTAAAGTAAAGGTCAAGTCCCGCCGAGCCTGATATTGCAAAATGCGCCATTTTGCCCACGCTTGCGTAAACCGCTTTAACGGCAACATAAGGGCTGTCGGTTTTAAAACGCACACGGCCGCCCGCATTATTGGCATGAAGCGCCAGAACACCGCCGCTTACGCCTGCGGCGGCTTTTTCGGGCATTCTTCTGTAAACGCCGCCCTCTTTAAAAACGCCGTAGACCTTAAACGGTGCGCTTTGTATATCAAAAAACCTAATACCCTTAACATTCAGGCTTGTTTCAATCTTAAAATTTGCGTCGATTTCCGAAATATTCTTCATATATACCGCTCCCTGCAAAGCTTTAATTATTATAATACTACAATATCTTATAATTATTGTCAATTATGTTATCTATAAATTTTTTGCACATTTATGCTCCGTTTACAAACAAAGAGAACAGTCAAATAAATTAAACCTGCTCTGTTACGGGCGGCTCGTAGCTTACGTCATATTGGCTCCACTGTATGCGAACCGAGGTACGTGCGGCGCCGTTTGAAATAAAGGACACGACCTCGCAAACGACCAAAGCTTTGTCTCCGGATCCTGCTGGCGTATTCTTACATTATGCGTTTCCTGCGACTTGCTGTAAACAATCTCGTCTATTACCGTACGTCCCGAAACCGTGGTATTGTCAAGCATCTGTGTTTCTATGGTGCTGGCGTTATAAATCGAGGTTCTGCGCATATCAATTAAAACCGAGGCTCCGCTTTCCTTCGGGGCAATGCTTATTCTAACCGCGCTTGCAGAGGTAGTCTGATAGGTCAGCACAAGGTTTTTAAGCGGTATTGTCAGCACGCTGTTCACTGCCGACAAATCGGCGTGATATTCACTGTAAGGCGCAAAAAGATTGGGCGTTGTTATATCCTGTTCGAAAGTTTTAAAATTAAGCTTATAGCTTATAGGCGTGCTTTCCAAAACGGTGATTACGGGCGTTTCCCCGTTTTCGCCCTGCGGACCGGGACAGCCTCTGTCACCCTGAACCCCCTGCGGACCTATCTCGCCCTGAGGTCAATAGTAACATACGTGCCGCATTCATCGGGCTGACAACAGCCCTTTCCGCCGTAATTATTTGTATAACAGTTCATATTATGACCTCCTGTTTGAAAATTCCTTTTCATATCATAATATGCCGCAAACGGTAAGCTTGTACCGATTAGACAATACAAAAAGTACGGTGCCAAACAGCGCCGCACTTTTGCTCATGGCTCTTATCAGACGTTTATCGATCGGTTCGCCTTATTTTATTTATGTTACAGCATAATTTGAATTTTTGTCAAACACCCGAAGGGGTGTTTTTAAGTACAAAGATTATTGTGTTTTGATTATTCGGCGGTGACGGGGCACTGCTTTCCCGTATGGTCTATTGTGTAATTATCCTTTAAAATCAGGTCGCTTATAAACACAAATTCATAACCTTCGTCCTTTAAGCATTTAAGTATTGCAGGCAGCGCTTCGGGAGTGTGGTCGGCGTCGTTATGAAAAAGCACTATACTGCCGTTTGTTACCTTACCCGTAACCCTTTTGCAAATGCTGTCCGCAGTAGCGCTGTCCTTCCAGTCAAGGCTGTCAACAGACCATTGAATCGTATGCATATTAAGGCTCTCTGCCGCTTCTATAAGCATATTGTCATAATCCCCGTACGGCGGACGGTGAAGCGCAGGGCGCACGCCCGTTATCTTTTCTATTTTGCTGTTGCAGCTTTCAAGCTCGTCGCACATCTGGGCTTTTGAAAGCTGCGGCATATGCGGGTGCGTATTAGAGTGGTTTTGAACCTGATGCCCCGCGTCGGAAAGCGCTTTGACAGACTCAGGGTACTTATCCACCCAAGAGCCCACAACAAAAAACGTTGCCGGCACATCGTATTCCTTAAGAATATCAATAAGCGTTTGGGTATCGTCGTTTCCCCAGGCGGCGTCAAAGCTTATTGCAATTTGCTTTTTATCGGTCTCGACGCAGTAAATCGGCAGCTTTCTGTTATTACCCGCCCTTACCGAAACCGAGCCGACCGCAACTGCCGTAAGCGCGAGCACCGCGCACAGCGCCAGCATAAGCTGCTTTTTTGTTATTATAAGAAATTTCATATATAACACCTCAATATTTTTATATGCCGGGGTGTTTGTACTATATTATATTCAATTATTTTCATTGAAAAATTTTTATAATTATATTATAATCGTGTCGGTGAATGTCGCCTTTTCTTTTGATATAATATTCAAAAGCAGGGAGGTGATATTTAATGAGTTTATTAGGTGATATAATTACTGCAAGTGTAAAAGGAATAAAATTCAACCCTCGATTTTATGAGGATAAAAAATATAAGGTTTGGATTTGTATGCTTTCACCTTCAACCTGCAAACCTTGTTTTGATTTGCATGGCAAATTATATTTGCCCGAAGACGCACCACCAAGATTTCCTAAACTGCACGAAAATTGTGCTTGTACTGTTGTATGGTCTGAATCCGTTAAAAAAGGAACTTGTACTTTTGAAGGTGAAAAGGGTATAGATGTTACACTTTTAAACGGCAATTCTTTACCAAAACAATATCTTACTAAAAAAGAAGCCAAGAAACTCGGTTGGAATCCAAGTGTAATGAATTTGCAACAAGTAACAGATAAAGGGATTATTGGCGGAGATATTTACAGAAATAAGGAAGGCAAATCACCCTCTGCCGATGGTAGAATATGGTATGAGGCCGATATAAATTATACCGGCGGTATGCGAAACAGTTCCAGAATTCTTTACTCAAATGACGGATTAGCGTTTGTTACTTACGATCATTATTTCACATTTAATCAAATATTTTAGGAGGACAATATGAAAACTGTTGTTATAAATTTTTCAAAATGCAAATACCCGATGGATCTGCACCATGAAATCAAAGAAAAATTAGAATTGCCCGAATGGTATGGAAATAACTTAGACGCTTTATGGGATATGCTGACAGGTTTTATAGAAACACCCGTTAGTATAACTGTAATATTTAAGCCCGAAACCAAGGCGGCGGAAGCCTTAAAAGAAAATGTTATAAAAATTATTGAAACCTTTAAGGAAGCCGCCGCAGAGGACAACGGAATAAAATTCAGTCGGGAGCCATAATCCGCATAGTCAGATCTTGTCTGTTTTGATTTTTCTTAACCAATATAAAATAAAGCCTGCATATACCGTCCGGTTTATACGGGCTTTATTTTTATATGCCGGGGTGTTTGTACTATATTATACGTAATTATTTTAATTGTAAAATATAAGAAAATATGGTATAATAAAGAAAATTGTGCTTTGGAGGTACTAAATGTCTGCAAAAATTTATCGGCCGGCAAACGGCGCAGACGGTCTGTTCATAAAAAACGACCGTTTTAACACAACCTCGGTCTCCTTTAATTTTTATATGCCGCTTAAGGCGGAAACTGCGGCGTGCTATGCGCTTTTGCCGTTTATTCTTACAACCTGCGGCAAGGATTTCCCCGATTTTTCAAGGCTTAATTATAAGCTTGATAAGCTGTACGGCGCCAATCTCGACGCCTCTGCCGAAAAGGTAGGGGATTACCAATTGCTTAAAATACGTATATCTGTTATAAACGACAGATTCACCTTTGAAAGCGAGTCCCTTATAAAAGAAGCGGTAAATATGCTTTTAAGCCTTATCTTCTCGCCGAAGGCGGAAAACGGCGCCTTTTGTAACGAAGACCTTGCAAGGGAAAAGCGCAAGGCAATAGAGCATATAAAGGGCGAAATAAGCGAAAAACGCATATACGCCAAAAACAGACTTATTGAAGAAATGTATAAAAACACACCGTACGGCGTGCCGAAATGCGGCACCGTTAAGGACGTGGAGGCAATTACCGGTGAAAGCCTTTTTGCGGCTTGGAAGGAAATGCTTGCCACCGCCTATGTACGCATTATTATAATAGGCGCCGCCCTGCCCTCCGGTCTTTTTGAAAGCATTTCGGAAAAATTCGGTAATATCGAAAGGCACAATATACCCGATTGCAGTATAAATGAGCCTACCGCAGAAACGGACGCTCCCAAAACCGTTACCGAGCGTATGCCCGTAACGCAGGGCAAGCTTGTTATGGGCTTTTCGTCCCGAATGCACGGGGACGACGGCGACTCCCTGCCGCTTATGGTTATGACCGATATTTTCGGCGGCGGACCGTATTCGCGCCTTTTTGCAAACGTGCGTGAAAAAATGAGCCTTTGCTATTATTGCTCGGCTTCGTCTATGCGTATCAAGGGTCTTTTAACCGTTGATTCGGGCGTAGAGCTGCAAAACGCCGATAAGGCCGAAAAGGCTGTAAACGAACAGCTTGACATAGTTAAAAACGGCGGATTTACGGATTTTGAATTTTCTTCTTCCGTAAAGAGCATAACCGATTCGCTTAAAACGTATAACGACAGTCAGGCCTCCCTTGACGCGTGGTATTCGCTTAAAGCATATAACAAAGAGCTTTACTCGCCCGAAGATATAGCCGAAAAGCTTTCTTTTGTTACAAGGGAAGACGTAATAAAGGCTGCAAACGGTGTAAAGCTGCACACCGTATATAAGCTTTTACCGGAGGTGAAAAAGTAATGCAAAAACAGTATTTTGAAAGCAGTATAGGCGAAAGCTACGTTAAAGCCGTGCATCCGTCCGGTCTTAAAATTTATATTCTTGAAAAGCCGCAGTATAATTCCTCATACGCCGTTTTCGGCACGAAATACGGTTCTATTGATAACTGCTTTGCCGTAAACGGCAGCGAAACGCGCGTACCCGAAGGCATAGCGCATTTTCTTGAGCATAAGCTTTTTGAAAGTGAGGACGGCGACGCCTTTACAAAATACGCCGAAACAGGCGCTTATGCAAACGCCTTTACCTCGTTTGACAGAACCTGTTATTTATTTTCGTGCTCGGATAAATTTGAAGAAAATCTGCAAATACTTCTTGATTTTGTGCAGTCGCCTTATTTTACCGCCGCCACCGTTCAAAAGGAGCAGGGCATAATAGGGCAGGAAATTAAAATGTACGACGACAGCCCCGGCTGGCGCGTTATGTTTAATATGCTGCTTGCAATGTATAAAAATCACCCCGTAAGGATAGACATAGCCGGAACGGTGGAGTCCATCGCCGAAATAGACGATAAGCTGCTCTACGAGTGCTATAACACATTTTATAATCCTTCAAATATGTTTATATGCATTGCGGGCAACGTTAACACCGAAAAGGTGCTTTCGCAAATTGAAAGCGGCATAAAAAATACCGAGGCTAAGGAGATTACCCGCATAGACAGCGAGGAGCCGGACGAAATTTTAAACCCTTATACCGAGCAATCCCTTTCGGTGGCGCAGCCGCTTTTCTGCCTTGGCTTTAAAGAAACGGTAAATGAACCCGAACGCACCGTGAAGGAAAAGATATGCACCTCGGTTTTGCTTGAAATATTAGCGGGAGACTCCTCTCCCCTTTACAAGCGCCTTATAAACGAGGGTCTTATAAACGACGAGTTTCAAAGCGAATATTTCACCGGTCGCGGCTATGCCTGTGCAATGTTTTCGGGCGAATCGCAAAACCCGAAGCGCGTAGCCGAGGAAATAAAAGCCGAAATTGCAAGGCTTCGGGCGGACGGAATAGATAAAAAGCTGTTTTCAGCCGTGCGCGCGGCAATGTACGGCGACTCAATACGCATTTTTAACAGCACCGAAACGATAGCTATGCAGCTTGTGGGGTGCGCCATGTCCGATACGGGTTTGTTTGATGAAATAAAATATTTAAAAACAATTACCGCAGACGATGTTCAAAAGCGCCTTTCACTGCTTTGCGGCGATAAAGCCGTGCTTTCGGTAATAAACCCGAACGGAGACTGATTATGAGCTACAACGTTACTATTTTCGGAATACATTTAAAGCTTTCGCCGATTGCGTTTTCTATACCCATAGGCTCAGGCCACTGGGACATTTACTGGTACGGCATAATAATAGCGACGGGATTTTTACTGGCGCTTATCTACGGCCTTAAAAACGCACCGCGCTACGGTCTTAACAGCGACAGAATGCTCGACGTTATTCTTGTTGCAACCCCCGTGGCAATACTTTCGGCGCGCACCTATTACGTTATATTCGACGGTGAAAAGCTTAACGGAATAGGCGATTTCTTCGGCTTCGGCACCTCATCGGGCTTTGCGGGGCTTGCAATTTACGGCGGCGTTATCGGCGCGTTTGCGGCGGGCGCGGTTATGTGCAAAATACGCAAGGTGAAAATTCTCGATATGTTTGACGTGGCGGCGACAGGCTTTCTTATAGGTCAGGGCATAGGCCGCTGGGGCAACTTTATAAATCAGGAAGCGTACGGCGCGTTCACCGGCAGCAGCTTTTGGGGTATGCAAAGCGAAAAAACCGTTTCCGAAATGGGCGAGGGGCTTGTGCACCCGTGCTTCTTGTATGAATCAATATGGTGCATTGCGGGATTTTTCATTTTAAATCATTTCAGCAAAAAACGCCGCTTCAGCGGTGAAATTTCGCTTATGTACTGCGTTTGGTACGGCTTCGGCAGGGGCTTTATAGAGCTACTCCGTACCGACAGCCTTATGATAGGAAATTTAAAGGTTTCGTGCCTTTTATCCTTCTTAATAAGCATTGCGGCGTTTTCGGCGCTTGCTGTTTTACGCAACAGATATAAAGAAAACTCAGACAGCGCCGATTATGAAGAGGTTTTCACAGATAACGGCGAGCCTGATGCAGCAGACGATTTGAAAGAGGAAGAAAATGAGCAGAATAATTGACGGCAGGCTTATCTCTGCGGCGGTTAAAGAGCGCGTTAAAAACGAGGTTGCGGCGCTTAAGGCATACGGCGTTACGGTGGGTCTTGCAGTAATAATAGTGGGCGATGACCCCGCTTCTAAAATATATGTTGCAAACAAGAAAAAGGCGTGCGAGGCGCTGGGCATCATATCTGAAGAATATGTACTGCCAGAAAGCACAACCGAAGAGGAGCTTTTAAGCCTTATAAAAACGCTTAATAACAAAAAAAGCATAAACGGTATACTGTGCCAGCTGCCGCTGCCGAAGGGACTTAACGAAAAGCTGATAATAAACTCGATTTCGCCCGAAAAGGACGTAGACGCATTCCACCCCCAAAACGTGGGCAGAATAATGATAGGCGACTATGATTTTGTTCCCTGCACTCCTGCCGGAATAATGGAAATGCTTAAATACGAGGGCATTGATCCCGCAGGTAAAGCCTGCGTTGTTATAGGCAGGTCAAATATAGTAGGCAAGCCCATGGCTATGCTTTTACTGCACGCAAACGGTACGGTTACGGTTTGTCATTCGAAAACCGAAAACCTAAAGGATATCTGCCGCACGGCGGATATCCTTGTGGCGGCGGTAGGCAAGCCGCGGTTTGTCACGGCAGATATGGTAAAGGCGGGCGCGGTCGTTATAGACGTGGGTATGAACCGAGAAAACGGCAAGCTTTGCGGAGACGTGGATTTTGAAGCCGTTAAGGATAAAGCTTCCGCCATAACGCCAGTACCCGGCGGCGTGGGTCCTATGACAATAGCAATGCTTATGCAAAACACGCTTACGGCAGCAAAACGCCAAAATAACATTCGGCGGTGATAAATTTGCTTAAAAAACTCATTTGCGGCATAACGGCGGCAATTATGCTGTCCGCCGCGGTCTTCGCCGCAGAGGATATAACGCTTAACGCCGGCAAGGATCTTCTCGTTTACACAGCGGGCGGCGATAACGGTAAAATTGCCGCCGCGCTTAATATTGACAGCGAAGAGCTTTCTTCATATATAAGCGAAAACAATGTGGAATATTTTGCGGTTAATAAAGAAAATACCGTTCAGATAAAGCTTACGGTAAATATAACCGAATTTTCTTCCTCAGTCTCAAATCTTTCAAATTTGTCCGACGGTAATATAGAATCGCTTTTGCCCGAAATTACCGGCATTGACGGTATCCGCGGCGAGGTGCTTGATAAAAACGGGCAGAAATTTGCAAAAATTCAACTTTCCTCAAACGACAGCGGCGGCGATTACTCCGTTACCGAATATATTACCGCGGCGCAAAAAAAGCTGTATGTGCTTTCGGTAAGCACTGCCGCCGATGAAAGCTTTGATTATGCCGATAAGGCTTTTTCTTCGCTTGACTGCTCCGATTTTAACCGCGACAAAGCAAAAAAAAGCTATTACGGCTATATTGTTTTAGCCGCAATAATACTGCTTGTTTTTGTATGCGCTTATATCGTGTTTACGCTGATACGCGATATAAAGAACGATCGCACACCTAAGGTTGACGATACCCGTTTATAACGGTATGGCTTTTTCGGTGTTGACTTGATAATGCACTTTTGATATAATGTTGTATATATAAATTAAGCCTTTATAGGCATTGCAATTTTTAAAAAGCTGGTGTTGCCGTGAAAAAGGTTGCTTTTTTGGCTCTCCATTTAGGATACGGCGGAGCCGAACGCGCAATTGTAAATCAAGCCAATTTATTAAGCAAATTTTGCAATGTGGAAATCATTTGTTTTTATAAGCTGTACGATAACCCGGCTTTCCATATTTCCGAAAATGTAAAGGTAACGTACCTTACCGAAAATATTGCCCCGAACAAGGATAAAATAACTGCCGCGTACAAAAACAAAAATATTCCCGCTTTTATAAAAGAATCCGCAAAAGCCGTCAGAATACTGTATATGCGCAGGCATCTTATGAAAAAAGCCATTAAAAACAGTCGGGCGGATATAATAATTTCATCACGATATATATATCACAGGCTTCTCACCGACAATGCAAAAAAAGGCGTTATTTGTATAGCACAGGAACACAATCATCATAATAATAACGAAAAATATATTGCCAAACAAATACGTGCAGTTGCAAATATGGATTATTTTATGCCCGTTTCGGAGGAGCTATGCAGCTTTTATTCCAAGCGTGTAAAGGGTAAGGTAAAATGCATATATATCCCGCACCATCTTGAATCTATGCCGGAAACGCTTTCGCCGCTTACGGGTAAAAGCATTATATCGGTGGGACGCCTTGAGCCTGTGAAGGGAATGGACGAGCTTATTGAAGTTTTTTCCGAGGTACACCCTTCCCATCCGGATTGGAAGCTTAATATAGTAGGCGACGGCAGCGAACGCGGAAAGCTTGCCGACCGAATAAACCGCCTTAATTTAAATAATTCGGTTATACTGCACGGTTATAAATCTCCCGGCGAGATCACAGAGCTGCTTATGAAATCTTCAATTTATGTTATGACGTCGCACTCTGAATCGTTCGGGCTTGTTTTAATAGAAGCACAAAGCTGCGGCGTACCGTGTATTGCCTTTGACAGTGCGCGCGGTGCGGCAGAGATCTTAAATCACGATAACAGCGGAATTCTTATAAAAAACCGTTCTCATACCGAAATGTCTGCGGCAATAGAAAAACTGATAAGTGATTTTGAATATCGTAAAGACCTCGGAATTAAAGGCAGAAAAAACGCCGAACGATATTCATATTCGGAAGTTAAACAACAATGGGAACAATTGATTGGATAAAAGGATTTTTTATGAAATTTACATTAAAGTGCAAACCGGATCTAAAGGAAAAGCTTAACAGAACGGCAAAAATTTTATTTTTTATTTATATAGTAATTCAACCGCTTTTAGACACTATTTACCTGTTTGACGAACGTGTTGTTGCCTTTTTCGGCATATCGCCGTCAACGATCATAAGGTTTTTAATGATAGCCGTTATTGCCGTTATTGTATTTTGGGCAAACGGTTTTACAAAAAAATTCCGTATTTTACTGACATACGGAATAATTGTTATAATATATTTTGCTTTTCATTGCTTGAATGCACGGAATTTCAACACAGTTAACCCCCTGCTTTCGGGCTTTTCAATTACAAACGAAGTTTCGTACATACTCAGATTTATTGTACCGGCTTTGGTTGTTTACATTGCGTCAAGTATCGGTATTTCAAAGTCGTTCTTTGAAAAGGCAATAACAATTCTTTCTGCAACTATGTCAGGTCTTATAGTGATAACAAATATTTTTTGCATATCGCTCGATTCGTATACAAACGAAAGAATCAAATTCAATATTTTTGTATGGTTTACGGACGCATATCGCTCGGATTCGTTTAACGGGCTGGCTTCAAAAGCATTTTTTAACTTTGCAAATATGGTTTCGGTTATATTTTGTATGCTTTTGCCGTTAATTATTTATTTTGCCGTGCACAGATCAAAAGCCTATTTCGGGCTTGCTTTTCTTCATAGCGTGGCAATGCTTATGTTAGGCACGAAAACATCGACCTACGGAGTCTTTCTTATATTAACGGCTTGCGTTTTTATTTATATATTTCTACTTATCACAAAGCAGGAAAAATCCTCCGGAAAGCAAACTTTAACAAACTTTGCCGCTATGGGCGTTATATGCGTTATGATAATCGGCGTTATTCTGCCGGTATCACCCGCTATTTACAGAAACAATATTTCATCGGACTATATGCAGCACTATGACGAGCTTAAAAAGGACGACAAAGACGATAAGGATGATGATATACCCGACGAAGAATACAGCGAGGAACAGCTTTTATTAAAAAAGAAATTAAGCGATTCGGGAATTATGTCGCGCTTTTATATTAAATGCTATAATTTTGTTTACGATATGGATTTTTGGGAGGATATGACAAAATTCGATTCTGCCAAAAGATTAGACAGCCGTTTTATCGAAAAATCCATGCTTGACAGAGTAAAAGAGCTTAATAACAATTCTCTTGACAATTGGCTCGGTATAACATACGACAGAACAAGCCGTATTTATAATTTAGAACAAGACACATTGTATCAGTATTACAGCCTTGGAATAATAGGTGTAATTGTGTTTATTGCGCCGTATTTTGCGATTTTGGTATATGGGATCTTTATTTGCCTGAGGCACTTTAAGCAGCTTTGTAATTTTGAAAATATTTGTGTGCTTTTCGGAATTGCGTTAACATTAGCCACCGGATTTTATTGCGGAAATACAATAGACAACCCGTTTGCTAACATTTTGCTCTCGTTCATTTGCGCTTATTCGGTCATTTTTATCAGACCGGATAGATCCAAAAGCGAAATAAAATAATTTTTATAGGAAAGAGTTATATGATACCGAAGAAAATACATTATGTATGGGTAGGCGGCGGCGAAAAATCCGAAGCCATAAAAAAATGTATGGCAACCTGGAAAAACCACCTTAATGGCTACGAAATAACCGAATGGAACGAGAAAAATTTTGATATTGAATCAAATCCTTTTCTGAAAGCGGCATATAAAGCTAAAAAGTGGGCGTATGTAAGCGATTTTATACGTGCAAAGGTTATATATGAGTATGGCGGAATTTACCTTGATACCGATATTCTTTTGTTAGATAATTTCGATGATTTTTTAAACAACCGTGCGTTTGTTGGCTTTGAAAACCCAAGCTATCCCTTTACGGCTGTATTCGGCGCCGAAAAGGGGCATCCCTTTGTTAAGGAAATGCTTGATTACTATGACAGGCTTGATTCCTATTCTTTCGATTTTAAAAGCAACAACACTATTTCGGTTTCCGATATTTTGATAAAAAAATACGGCTGCATAACAAACAACCGTTTTCAAATTTTAAAAGACGATATTGCCGTTTACCCCGATACCGTTCTTTGTAACCCTTCCGGAGAGTCGGTTTCCGTTCATGTATTTACCGGCACATGGCTTGAAGACAAAAAGCCGCTGGCACGTAAGGTTAATACGTTTTTAAAGCTGCGGGTAACAAACAAAAAGCGTGCCGCCTTATTCAGAAAGTATGTAATGAGGGTTAAATAAGCGTTATGCGATATTTTTTTGAAAAGCTTTATAAAGACAGCAAAGATGACTTTTTAAGCCTTGTAAAGAAAAACCTAACCGATAACGGCAAGATGTTTATCGTAACCGCAAATCCCGAAGCATTTATGTTCGGAGAAAATGACGAGGAAGTAAAAAATCTGCTTCTTGACGATAATACCTTTGTTGTTGCCGACGGTGTGGGTATTGTTAAGGGTGCAGCTATGACCGGAGTTGCGGTTAAAGAGCGTATACCGGGAATAGATATTGCCGAACAGCTTTTAAAATATGCCGACGAGCTTTGCAAATCCGTTTTTTTATTCGGTGCAAAGCCTGAGGTTATAGACGCGCTTTGCGGTGTTATAAACACGAAATATCCCAATATAAAAATTGCGGGTGCGGTAAACGGCTATGTTTCCGATAAAGACGGCGTTATGCTTGAGGCCGCCGCCGCCGCGCCTGATATTATGCTTGTTGCGCTGGGTATTCCGGCACAGGAAAAGCTTATCTATAAGCATTTAAATAAATTTAAAAAAGGAATTTTTGTCGGCGTCGGCGGCAGCTTTGACGTTTTAAGCGGCACTAAAGCCAGAGCGCCTGAATTTTTCATCAATCATAATCTTGAATGGCTTTACCGCATTTTAAAGGAGCCTTCAAGAATCAAACGATTTTACAACAGCAACGTTAAGTTTATATTCAAGGTAAAGCATGAAAAAAATCCTTACAAATAAGCGGACTTTATTGGGGTAAAATATTTCCGAAAGGTAAACCGTAAATGAAAATATCAGTTATAACTCCGACGTATAACGACGCCGTAAGCATAAAGGATACTTATATGTCCCTTAAATCTCAAACCTTTGAAAATTGGGAATGGATCGTTATTAACGACGGTTCCTCCGATAACACAAACGAGGTTATCAAAGCGCTTGCCGCCGAGGATAAAAGCAATCGGATAATATATAAAGAACAACAAAATCAAGATCAGCTTAACGCTATCATACACGCTGCGGAATATATAACCGGCGATTTTGTTTTTACCTTACATTCCGACGATATGCTGCCTTCGGAAACCTTTTTCTGCGACTGTCTTTCATTTATTGAAAAAAACCCGGACGCCGACGGTATTTACGGCGATCTTGTTTTAATAAACGAAAACGGTACTCAGGTAGGCGTCCAAAAGCTTAAAAACTACAAAACAGCAAATTATATACCACCCTTACAGCTGCTTTGGCTCGGCAGAAATTTATACAGCGACGTAGCTTTTCACAAAACCGAAATATTTAAAAATCAAGTCTTAAAAAACTATCTTATTTGGAATACTCCTCTTTGGCTTGATTTCAAAAGTGATTCGGTAAATATGCTTAATTATAAAAAAGCTTCGTTTCCGGTGCTTAAGTACAGGGTTCATCAAGGAAATTATATAAACAACGAATTAGGCAAGCTTAATGTTATCAACGGTGAATTGCGGACTGCCGTTAAGCTTATGAGATATTACAGTATCCCTTTTTACCGTATTCAATACTTTTTGTTCCGTTTATTCAATAAATTAGGTCTTGAATATAAACCTATTTATTTTAACAAAGAAACAAAACACAAGGCTCCGATCGTTAAATTCATTATACAAATACGCTACGGAGCAATACCGGACAATATGTTTTTAAAATCAATTTACGGCTTTTTTAATTCATCATCCGGCAGAACCCTGACGCTGAATAATATACCACGGGATTTGAAAATTTATTACGGTAAGGATATACGCGCCTTTAACAGAAAGCTGCTTTCCGGTGAACTTGAAAAGTTTTATACTGATTTTATGTATGAAATGGAAAAGGGATTTAAAGCGGTTGCTGTAAGTGCCCCCGATGATTTGCAAGCCGTTAAAGATATTCTCGGCTTTTTTTGCATTGAAAATACAGACTGCTTAATAAGCCCCGTAAAGGAATGATCCATAAATGAACAAAATAAAAGTTATGAGCATTTTCGGCACAAGACCGGAGGCTATAAAAATGGCTCCGCTTGTAAAGGAGCTTGAAAAACACGCGGAGACAGAAAGCATAGTATGCGTTACCGCGCAGCACAGGGAAATGCTTGACCAGGTGCTTGAAACCTTCAAAATTAAGCCGGATTACGACCTTAATATGATGAAACAGGGTCAAACGCTTATGGATATAACCATAGGCGCGCTTTCGGGCGTTGACGCCGTTATAAAAAAGGCTAAGCCGGATATTGTGCTTGTTCACGGCGACACCTCCACCACGTTTGCGGGCGGTCTTGCGGCTTTTTACAATCAGGTAGCCATAGGTCACGTAGAGGCAGGGCTTCGTACCTACAATAAATACTCGCCCTACCCCGAAGAAATGAACAGGCAAATGGTTGACTGTATGACCGATATGTACTTTGCCCCGACAGACTTAAGCCGCGATAATCTTATTAAAGAGCATGTAGACCCCTCTAAAATTTACGTTACCGGCAATACGGCTATCGACGCTATGGACACAACGGTTGACGAAAGCTACACCCACCCCGAGCTTGAGTGGTTAGGCGACGATAAAATGATACTTTTAACCGCCCACCGCAGGGAAAATTTAGGCGAGCCTATGAAAAATATATTCAGGGGAATACGCCGTGTGCTCGACGAGTTGCCCGGCTACAAGGTGATTTATCCTATTCACAAAAACCCGCTGGTACGCGCCGCGGCAGACGAAATTTTCGGCGATTGCGACAGGGTCAAGCTTATAGAACCGCTTGAGGTTTTTGATTTTCACAACTTCCAAAACAGAGCGCATATAATACTGACCGACAGCGGCGGCATACAGGAAGAGGCTCCCTCTCTCGGAAAGCCGGTGCTTGTACTGCGCGACACAACAGAGCGCCCTGAGGGCATAAAGGCAGGCACGCTTAAGCTTGTGGGAACAAACAGTGAAAACGTGTATAAGGAGACTATGCGCCTGCTTACAGACCATGATGAGTACGAGCGTATGAGCAAGGCCTCAAACCCATACGGAGACGGCCACGCAAGCGAAAGAATAGCCGACGCAATAATAAATAAGTTTAAAAAATAATATGAGAACAAAAAATTCATTTTTCAATCTTATAACAAGCATAATTCCTTTTGCGGTTTTTGTTATACTCGGATTTTTAAAGGTTAAGGTTTGGCAGGCAAAAATGGATGAAAACATTTATGCCTTAAACCAACTGTTTTTTCAGTTGTTTGCGTACCTTTCAATAGCCGAAGCGGGAATAGGCGCAATCATACAAAAAAAATACTATTCGCTGCTTATAGATAAGGATACGGAATCAATATGTAAGTATTATACACTCTCTAAAAAAATGCTCAGAAAAATTTGTTATATAATTTTTACGGCGGGTATTGTACTTTCCTTTTTCCTTACCTATCTTGCAAAGGGCAACACGCTTTCGCTGTTTTATATGCAGGAAATATTCGTACTTTTTTTAATAAAAAGTCTTGTAGAATATTTTATGTTTTCACCGCGCTTTTTGCTTACGGCAGATCAAAAGCTTTATAAAATGAACCTCCAGAATTACGCCTACAAGATAGCCGAAACGGTAATGGAAATAATACTTATATACGTAGGCGTTTCATATTTGCTTGTTTTGGTATGCTCAATAGTATTGCGTATAATTATGAACCTGCGCCTTAACAGAATTGTTTTTAAAGAATATCCTTGGCTCAAAGAAATAAAGCCGGATAAAGATATGAGTCTAAAGGGTATGAGCGATATATTTATTTTTAAAATTATTTCCGTTGTTCAGGAAAACGTAGGCGCTTTACTGATTTCGGCATTTATAAATCCGATCTCTGTTATAATATATTCAAACTATAAGTATATAACAAAATACCTTAATGATTTTATTTATCAATCCGGCGTTGCAATTACCGCAAGTCTCGGAAATCTTGTTAACGAAAAAAATGATGATAACCGCGCACTCGAAACATTCGGGGAAATAACCACATTATATTATTTTACAGCCTCGTTTTTTACCTTGGCTTTGGCGTTTTGTATAAACCCGTTTATATCGATATGGGTAGGAAAAAATAAGGTATTAGATAATATTTCCCTATTATGTCTTTTGTTTGTATTCTTTCACAGCGTAGCGAGAAGACCGCTTTATATTATTAAGGACGTTATGGTATTATATAAAGAATTACAGCTGAATTCCGCAATAGAGGCTGTTGTTACCGTAATATTATCATTGATACTTATAAAGCTTAATTGGGGTATTAAGGGCGTACTTATCGCCGCCGCTGCTTCCCCTGTTTTGGTAAGCTTTATTTATATGCCTAAGGTAGTCTACAAAAAAGCATTTAATTGTAAGCCCTGGAATGATTTGCTGAAATATGCGTTTAATATTGCGATAATAATAATTATACAGGGTATCGGCACGCTGATGCCGTTCAGAGTTTCCGATAACGGCTTTGTTATGTGGTTTATTACTTCCTGTGTTGCTGCGCTTATATTGCTTGTACTGCTCGGAATAATATATTTTTGTACCTTTAAAAGCTTTAGAAAGCTGCTCGAAACCGGAAAGTATACCTTGCAGAGTATTATAAAAAATAAAAATCAATAAATCTGCATGGCAAAAAATAGGATGTGATTATTTGAAAAATAATAACGAGCAATTTAAAAAATTCTTAAGATCGGTTTTTACCGCCACATTGGTTATTGCTCAAGCGGCAATATTCGCTTATGTATGGCTTACAGAATACAATAACTATATTGTTCTTCCCTTTGTTTCAAAGGGACATTGGTTCTTTTTTGCCGTATATATTCTATTTATGTGCATATTTCTTCATTCGTTTGACGGGCTTAAATACGGTGTTTACCGAAAAGCTAATATAATTACCGCACAAACCCTTGCCTGTATCGCCACTGCTTTTGTAATCTATCTGCAAATAGTTCTTATGTCTGCAAGATTTGTTACCGTATTACCTCTTATTTTAATGGTACTTGCAGATATTGCCGTTATAGTTTTAATTTCTTCAATAAGCGAATGGGTTTTAAAAAAGCTGTTTCCGCCTAAAAAATCGCTTGTTGTATGGGATATTTATTCCCCCGAAGCATTCCTTGAAAAAATGGCAACGCGCAAGGATAAATTCTCAATAAACGATATTGTTAATGTTTCGGTTGGTATTGACGAAATAGAAAAGCTTGTAAAAAATTCGGAAAGCGTTATAATTTACGACGTTCATTCCGAAATGCGCAATAAAATTTTAAAGCTGTGCTTTGAAAATGATGTCAGAGCATATACAACCTCTAAAATATCAGATATACTCACAAGAGGCGCAGAGTGCGTTCATCTGTTTGATACACCGTTGCTTTTATACCGCAATATAGGCCTTACCGTAGAACAGCGTTTCTTTAAAAGACTGCTTGATATTTTAGTCTCTTTAATATTGCTTACCGTTACATCACCGTTTTTTCTCATAAGTGCAATAGCTATAAAGCTGTATGACGGCGGACCGGTATTTTTCCGGCAGGCACGCGGAACCCTTGGCGGAAAGGTCTTTTATATTCATAAATTCAGAAGTATGATAGTAGACGCCGAAAAAGACGGAGCGCCGCACCCTGCAGAAGAAGCTGATCCGCGCATTACGCCGGTAGGCAAAATTTTGCGCGCCACACGCCTCGACGAGCTGCCGCAGCTTATAGATATACTAAACGGCAATATGAGCCTTGTAGGTCCGAGACCGGAGCGCGTAGAGCATATTAAGCAGTATACAGAAAAAATTCCCGAATTTCAGTACCGCTTAAAGGTTCGCGGCGGTCTTACAGGTTACGCGCAGCTTTACGGCAAATACAATACAAGCCCGTACGATAAACTGCAGCTTGACCTTATGTATATTGAGAACTATTCGCTGCTGCTTGATATAAGGCTTCTTTTAATGACGGTTAAAATTATGTTTATAAAGGAAAGTACCGAGGGCTTTTCAAAGGAAGAAAGCAAAAAAATAACGAAAAAAAGTAAAAGCGAAAAAAAATAAACGCACTGATACAGTAAAACGGGTTTCGTTTTATGAAACCCGTTTTACTGTATCAATAAGCTTAAAATGTAATTTTATTGCAATATTCCGTAAAATCTTATTAAATGTCATTATAGTCGGCATATCTCCTATCGGTAGAGTAATTAAAACCCTACTCTACACTGCGGTTTTAAAGCTTAGAAGTTTAAAAAAACGGTTAGGTTGATAGTATAACCTTAACGGTTTATTATTACAATAATAACACTTGACTTTTTTCCGGAGGAATTATTGTGACAAAGATATTTACAGATACATCGGCTAATCTGCCGATCGGTTTTATAAAAAAATACGGGCTTAATATTATTCCGTTCGCATATTCGGTTGACGGCGCCGAGGTTGAAGAAAACGGCGAATTTGACGGTAAGGCTTACTATTCCGCAATGCGCGCGGGTGCACAGGTCAAAACCTCGATGATAAGCACCGGCGTTATTTTAAACGCTTTTAAGACAGAGCTTGAAAAGGGCTTTGACATTATATATATCGCAATGTCGGGCGGTATAAGCGGAACGGTGCAGGCAACCGAAGCTGCGGCAGATGAGCTAAGGCAGGAATTTCCCGAAAGAAATATAACGGTTATAGACACCTTTGCCGCGTCGCTCGGCGAGGGTCTGCTTGCAATCAAAGCCGCCGAAATGAATAACGGCGGTATATCGTTTAACGACATAGCAAGCTATATCAGCCGAATAAGACATAATATGTGTCAATACTTCACCGTTGACGACCTTAAATATTTAAAGCGCGGAGGCCGCATAAGCGGAACAGCCGCCGCGGTGGGCACGCTTTTAAATATTAAGCCGATATTAAAGGGTGATGAAACAGGGCATATAATATCCTGCGGCAGGGCGCGGGGAAAGCGCGCGGCGCTGCTTACATTAGCAGAGCATTACGAAAAGCTGTCTGCCGATAAAAGGTCGCAGATAGGCATTGCCCACGCCGACGCTCCCGAAGACGCCGAGACGCTTTTATCTCTTCTTAAAAAACACGGCTTTAAGGGCGAATGTATTACCGTATGCTACGAGCCTGTAACCGGCGCCCATGTAGGTCCCGGCACCGTTGCCCTATTTTTTATGGGAGTTCACAAATAAAAAAAGCATAAATAAATCAGCCCGCAAGGGGCTGATTTCAGTCTGTCGATAAACCCCAAGTTTTATTTTTGCGGCGTTTACGCCGCATTTACGTTTTTTCGCTGACACGTGCGGCGAAAAAACACCTTGTAAGCGAAAAACCGCTTATTCAGCGGTTTTTCAAGGGCACTGGGGTGGTACCCACGGGGATAGAGTGCAGTCCGAAAATCTCTGATTTTCGAGCGAACGGCATTCCCGTAGGGGAGCGTGTCGACTTTTTCGACACGCTCAAATCAGCCCGCAAGGGGCTGATTTTTTATACTCACGTTTACTTTATTTCATTTATGTCATAAGGCGTTGTTTGGTACACAAAGTAGTTAAGCCAGTTTGAAAAAAGCAGGTTTGCGTGCGCTCTCCACGAAACGGTCGGCGGATTTTCGGGGTTATCGTCCTTAAAATAGTTTTTCGGTATTTCTATTTTTTCGCCCGCTTTTAAATCGCGGAAATACTCCTCTGCCAATGTGTTCGCGTCGTATTCGGAATGACCTGTTATAAAAATCTGCTTTCCCTTTTGTGCCGAAACGGCGTAAACGCCCGTCTCTTTTGAGGAAGCCAAAATTTTAAGCTGCGGCACTTCCTGTATATCTTCTGTTTTAAAGGTCGTGTGGCGCGACTGCGGCACCATAAAGGTATCGTCAAAGCCGCGGAATAAAATTGAATTTTTATAATCTACGGTATGCGGGAACACGCCGAACAGCTTTTTTTCAAGCGTATATTTTTTTATGCCGTAATGGTAGTAAAGCCCCGCCTGCGCGCCCCAGCAGATATGCAGCGTGCTGTGAACGTGCGTTTTGCTCCATTCCATAATGCGGCATAGCTCCGCCCAATACTCAACCTCTTCAAACGGCAGCTTTTCAACCGGCGCGCCGGTTATTATCATACCGTCAAAGGTGCGGTCCTTAACGTCTTCAAAGGTTTTGTAAAACGTAAAAAGATGCTCTGCCGAGGTATTTTTGGAAATATGGCTTTTTGTATGCAGAAATTCAAGGTCAACCTGTAAAGGGGAGTTTCCGAGCAGACGGGAGATCTGCGTTTCGGTCTCGATCTTTTTAGGCATAAGGTTTAAAAGCAGTATTTTAAGCGGACGGATATCCTGCGTGATAGCCCGCGTTTCGGTCATAACGAATATATTTTCATCGTTAAGCGTTTTAACCGCAGGCAGATCGTTCGGTATTTTTATCGGCATATTTTACCTGCCCTCTGCACTGTCAAGAGCCTGCTTAATATCGTTTATAAGGTCTTCCGCGCTTTCAAGACCGCACGAAAAACGCACAAGGTCGGCGGGTACTCCCGCGGCGGCAAGCTCCTCGTCGGTCATCTGGCGGTGGGTGCTGCTTGCGGGGTGCAGGCAGCATGTGCGCGCGTCGGCAACGTGGGTTTCAATCGCGGCGATTTTAAGCCCCTTCATAAAGCCCTCGGCGGCTTTTCTGCCTCCATTTAAGCCGAAGCTTACAACGCCTGTTGTGCCGTTCGGCATATATTTTTTTGCAAGGTCGTAGTATTTATCGCCCTCAAGCCCGGGATATATAACGTATGCCACGCGGTCATCGTTTTTAAGCGCTTTTGCCACGGCAAGCGCGTTTTCGCAGTGCCGCGCCATTCTGACGTGTAAGCTTTCAAGCCCCAAATTTAAAATAAACGCGCTTTGCGGAGACTGAACCGAGCCGAAATCGCGCATCAGCTGCACGGTAGCCTTTGTAATATACGCGCCGTCTATGCCGAAACGCTCGGTATATGTAACGCCGTGATAGCTTTCGTCGGGCGTGCAGAGCCCCGGATATTTATCGGGGTAGCGTGTCCAATCGAATTTACCCGAATCCACAATGCAGCCGCCTACCGCCGCGCCGTGACCGTCCATATACTTTGTAGTGGAGTGGGTTACAATATCCGCTCCCCACTCAAAGGGGCGGCAGTTAACGGGTGTTGCAAAGGTGTTGTCTACTATAAGCGGAACACCGTGGCTGTGCGCGGCGGCGGCAAACTTTTCAAAATCAAGCACGGTAAGCGCGGGGTTTGCAACCGTCTCGCCGAATACCGCCTTTGTGTTCGGGCGGAAAGCCGCGTCAAGCTCCTCTTTGGTGCAGTCGGGAGATACAAATGTGAAATCTATTCCCATTCTTTTCATTGTTACGGCAAAAAGGTTGTATGTACCGCCGTAAATGGTTGAGGAGGAAACTATATGATCGCCGCAGGAGGCAATGTTAAACACGGCGTAAAACGAAGCCGCCTGACCGGACGAGGTAAGCATAGCGGCGGTTCCGCCCTCAAGCTCGCAAATTTTAGCGGCAACGGTATCGCAGGTGGGGTTTTGCAGGCGCGAATAGAAATATCCGCTCGCCTCTAAATCAAAAAGCCTGCCCATATCCTCGCTTGTGCTGTATTTAAAGGTTGTGCTTTGAATAATCGGCACCTGTCTCGGCTCGCCGTTTTTGGGGGTGTAACCGCCCTGTACGCATATAGTATCTCTGTTCACCGTAATCACTCCAAATTAAAAATTTTACAAGCATTTATATTAAGTATACTCTTTATTTCGTTTTCGTCAAGGTTTAAGGATAAAAAGTATTCAAGCTCCTTTTCGGGCGACCACATGGGGTAATCGCTGCCGAAGAGCACCCTGTCCGCTCCGTAACGCCTTATAATCTCCCTTGCGGTCTCTTTTTTAAGGTAAGGAAAGGCGGAGGAGCAGTCAACATATAGGTTGGGCGTGCCGCATAACTTTTTGCTCGCTTCCTCCCAGATAGACCAACCGCCGAAGTGCGCGCCTATAACGGTAAGCTCGGTGTAAATTTTAAGCACGGGCAAAAGGCGGTTGGGGTTTGAGTAATCGTAGCGGCTGTCACCCGTGTGCATAAGTATAGGCAGGCGGTTTTCCTCGCACAGCTCGTAAATTTTAAGGCAACGGTAATCGTCTATTTTAAACGCCTGAATATCAGGATGTAATTTTACCCCACGAAGCCCCAGCGACATTAAGTGCTCAACATCGCCCTTAATATCGGCGCTGTCGGGGTGCAGAGTGCCGAGCCCCACAAGCTTACCGGGGTGCTTTTCAACCTCGCTTGCAATAAATTCGTTAATGCTTTTAACCTGGTGCGGCGTTGTGGCTACCGACTGAACGATATAGCGGTCTATCCCTGCCTTATCGCCCATTTCCGTAAGCCCCTCTGCGGTGCCTGAGCCTATCGAGTGCTCGTGATAAAAATTATCGGTTCCCGCAACCGCGCGCGCGGCTATTTTTTCGGGGTAGATGTGGCAGTGCGCGTCAGTTACAAAGTATTTATTTCCCACCATTTATGCCGTTACCACCTTATCCGCCTTTTGTAGGCCTAATTTTTTAACCGCGTCCTCGCGCATTTTGTATTTTAATATTTTGCCCGCAACGTTCATCGGGAAGCTATCCACAAAGTCGATATACCTCGGCACCTTATGCCGCGCCATATGGGCGTTTATAAACTCTTTCATTTCGGCCTCGGTCATAGTCTCGCCCTCTTTTAAAATAACGCAGGCCATTATTTCCTCGCCGTACTGCTCGTCCGGCACGCCTATTACCTGAACGTCCTTAACCTTCGGGTGGGTGTAAATAAATTCCTCAATTTCTTTGGGGTAAATATTTTCGCCGCCCCTTATTATCATATCCTTAAGTCTTCCGGTAATTCTGAAATAACCGTCGGGCGTGCGGCAGGCAAGGTCGCCCGTGTGCAGCCAGCCGTCCTTATCAATGGCGTTTGCGGTGGCTTTGGGCATTTTGTAGTAGCCCTTCATTATATTATAGCCGCGCGCCACAAACTCGCCGTTTTCGCCGTCGGGGCACTCCTCGCCAGTTTCGGGGTTTATAATTTTACACTCAATTTCGGGCAAAGCCTTACCCACGGTGCCCACGCGCTGCTCAATGGTATCGTAAATAGAGCTCATTGTGCAGCCTGGGGACGCCTCTGTCTGACCGTAGGTTATAACAATTTCCTTCATATTCATTTTGTCCACAACGTCCTGCATTACCGAAATCGGGCAGGGGCTGCCCGCCATAATGCCGGTGCGCATATATGAAAAATCAGTCTTTGCAAAATCGGGGTTTTCAAGCATTGCAATAAACATTGTGGGAACGCCGTGAAATGCGGTTATATGCTCTGAATTTATGCAGGCAAGCGCAGGCTTGGGCGAAAAATAAGGGAGAGGATAAACCGTAGTTCCGTGAGTCATACTTGCGGTCATGGCAAGCACCATTCCGAAGCAGTGGAACATAGGCACCTGAATCATAAGCCTGTCGGCGGTGGAAAGCTCCATACAGTCGCCTATACACTTGCCGTTGTTTACAACGTTGTAGTGCGTAAGCATAACGCCCTTGGGAAATCCCGTTGTACCCGATGTATACTGCATATTGCAAACGTCGTCCTTATCAACTGCCGCCGCCATACGGTAAACCTCGGCTGTCGGCACTGTCTTGCCGCGCTCGATCGCGTCCTCCCAAGTAAGGCAGCCCTTTTGCTTAAACCCTACGGTTATAATATTGCGCAAAAACGGCAGACGCTTTGCGTGCAGCGGCTCGCCCGCTTTTTTGCTTTCAAGTTCGGGGCACAGCTCTGCCATAGTCTCTGAATAATTTGAATCGCGGTAGCCGTCTATCATAATAAGGGTGTGGGTATCGGATTGCTTTAAAAGATACTCCGCCTCGTGAATTTTATATGCGGTGTTCATTGAAACCAGCACCGCCCCTATTTTGGTTACCGCCCAAAAAGCGATATACCACTGCGGAATATTGGTAGCCCAAACCGCCACGTGCGAGCCTGCCTTTACCCCCAGCGCTATAAGCGAGCGGCAAAATTCGTCCACATCGTCGCGGAATTCGCTGTAAGTCCTCGTATAATCAAGCGTGGTGTATTTAAAGGCGTATTGGTCGGGAAATTCCTCAACCATTCTGTCAAGCACCTGCGAAAAGGTTTCGTCAATAAGCAAGTTTTTCTTCCAAACATATTTTCCGGTGCGGGCGCGGTTGTAATAAAGGGCAGACTCCGCCTTTGAGGTATCCCCAAACTGGCTTATAAAGTTTACAAAGTGGGAGAATATTATCTCGCTGTCGTCAAGCCCCTCGCACCACGCGGGGTCCCATTCAAGCGAAATAAAGCCGTCGTAATTAACAGAGCGCAGGGCGGACATCATATCCCCGACCGGCAGCTTGCCCTCGCCTATAAGGCAAAAGCCCTCGCCGTCAAAGTCCTTTATATGCACTTGCTTTACATACGCGCCCAAATTTTTAATGGTTTCTTCGGGTTGCTCGCCCGCGTTGAAAAATGTTGAATACATATCCCAAAGGGCGGCTAAATTATCGCTTGCAAAGCTGTCAAGCAGCTCTCTGAGCGCGGCGGTATCGCAAAACGCGCCGGAGGTCTCAATAACAAGCGTAACGCCCGCTTTTTCAGCCTTAGGCAGAACCGCGGTTATAAATTTCTTTGCGGTATCATTATCACACTCGGCGGATTTTATGCGAATATTCGGTATGTGCAAATCTTTAGCAATTTTAATGCAGCTTTCGGTTTCAGCTATAGCAGTATTTTCGCTTATATCGGAAATTACGTCTATACACGGCAGCTCCAGCTTCATTTCATAAAGCCGCCTTACGGTTGCCGCCGCGGCGTAGCCGTGAAACGCGCCGTCCTTATTTTTAAACAGCTCGCCGTTTATGTTGTGCAGCTCAATGCCGCCGAATTTAAGCTCTTTTGCAATATTGCAAAATTCTTCAAAGCTTTTGTTATGCCAGCCCTTTGTAGAAAACGATAACTTCATAATTTTCAAGCCTCCCCGTAAACTATCTTATTAACGGCGTTTATGTACGCCCTTATGCTCGCGCCTATAATATCGGTTGAAATACCGTTGCCCGAATAAAGCTTGCCCGAAAAGCGCAGCTTAACAAGCGCGCTGCCTATCGACTCCTTACCCTCGGTTACGGTCTCGATTTTAAAATCCTCAAGCTCATAGCGGCTGCCTATAATCTGCTCAAGCGCCAAAAACGCCGCGTCAATAGGTCCGTCGCCTATGCTTATGCCCGTAGTGCGATTACCGTCGCGCTCAAGCGTTACCTGAGCCGAGGCGGAAATTACATTGCCGTTGTTTATAACGTAATTCACAAGCGTATATGTGGGCGGCGCCTGCATAGCCGTGCTTGTAATAATAACCTCAAGCTCCTTGGCGCCTACTTTCTTTTTAGCCGCTACGCGGCGAAACTCCTCGTAAACCTTTTGCGCGTCCTCGTCCGATAAATCGTACCCAAGCGCCGCCGCGGCAGATACGACCGCGTCCTTTCCGTCGCTGCCGTCAAGGGTAATTCCGCTCTGCTCGGCTGCTATGGGGGCTGCGGTATCTGTTTTGCCGCCCGTAATTCTTACAATCTGCTTTATAATTCTGTTAAGCTCGGTATTTTTAATGTCTGAACAAAAGCCGCAGGTATCACCGCAGTTTTTTATCATTGCGGCAAAGCCCTCAAGCGCGGTAATATCGCCCGAAACGGCGGTTTTAACGCTGTCAGCCCCCTGCTTTACCGCCATAACCGACGCGGCGGAAGCCAGCCCGTTTTTATCGCTGCACATAACCGAAATTTCGGCTTTGCCGCCCATATGTGCGGCAATTTCGGCAATAAAGGCGGCAAATTCATCGGGCATTTGCTCCGCTGCGTCGTCGCTTACCGTAATAATTCCCGCGCCCGCCGCGATCGCGGTATCGATCATTTCGTAAAGAAAAGCCTTGTCAGCACGCGTTGCGTCCATAGCGCAAAACTCGGTATCGCCGCACTTTTCCTTTGCATAGCTTACAAGTTCGGTTATAAACTCGCCCATTTTAGGCGCTTTTTTGTGGCATATATATTCCATTCCCACGGTGGAAAGCGGCAGCTCAATGCGAATACGCGACTTTGCGGCGGTGCGCAGCGCGTCGGCGGCTAAATCAATGCTCTCGCGCGTTTTACCGCCGCAAACCGATAACGCGCTGTTTTTAACAAACGACGCCACCGTGCGCACAAGTAAAGTATCGGTCTTTGCGTTTTCAATTTCGGGCAGCTCTACCGCATTAACGTTAAGCCTTTCAAGCTGACGCGCAATTTCAATTTTTTCCTTAAAGCTGAAATGCGCCCCTGCCGTGCAGAGCGTTCTGTCGCAGATTTTAATGTTTTTCATAACCTATCACTCTTTCTTGTTTTTTGTTGGAAATGATGGTATAAAAAAGCCCTGAGATTGCTTTGCCGCAATCTCAGGGACGAAATATCTTTCGCGGTACCACCCTGATTACCGTTTTTTATAAAACGGTCGCTTAGTAAGGCTCCAACAAGCCTTCTGCCCTGATAACGGTGCACTTCCGTAGCGGCATACTAAAGGTTCCGCCGCTCTGCTCGGGAACGAGACTTTTTTACCCTGCCGTATCGGACTTGCACCAACCGCCGACTCTCTTAAAACCGCCGAAAGTAAAAAATAATTCCTTCGTAGCATTTATCCTATATCGGTATTTTAGCACCGTTTCCTCAATTTGTCAAGAGCGGGAAATGAAAATTGCGGCTTTCGCTTGTAGGCTTACATTATTATTTGCTTTTCTTTTTAACAATAATGTTGTATAATAAAAAGCGTTAAGAGGTGTAGCTATGAAATTTTACGAAAAATTAAACGAATATATAAGCGCCCTAAACTGTACCGCAAAGGATATAGCCCGTATATCGGGAATTTCCGCAGCAACGCTCAGCCGTTACCGTTCGGGCGAAAGGGCCCCCGAAACAGGATCGGAGGTATTTTCAAAGCTTTGCTCCGCTATTGCCGAAGCCGCAGGAGAACGCGGTATAACCGATATAACCGAAAAAAGCGTTGCAGACGCCTTTCTTTCCTGCGAAGACTTTAAAACGGCTGATAAAAACAGGCTTTGCCGCAATTTCAGCGCGCTTGCAGCCGCTCTTGACATTAACCTTGCCGAGCTTTGCAGGCATACCAATTACGACGCTTCAACCGTTTTTCGCTTTAAAAACGGCACGCGCAGACCGTCCGAACCCGAAAAATTTGCAGACGACGCCGCACAGTATATTTCCGGCATAATAAATACAAAGGAAATTGCCGCCGTGCTTTACGAGGTAACGGGCATTAAGGGCGGCAGCAGGGCTTCGCTTTACGCCGATATTAAGAATTGGCTGCTCAACAGCGAAAGCCCTGCGGAAAGCGGGCGCGGCGTTTCGGATTTTTTGAATAAGCTTGATGAATTTGACCTAAACAAATACATAAAGGCAATACATTTTGATGAGATCAAGGTGCCGTCGCTCCCGTTTCAGCTGCCCACCTCTAAATACTATTACGGGATTTCGGAAATGATGCAAAGCGAGCTTGATTTTCTTAAAGCTACCGTGCTTTCAAAATCAAACGGCAGCGTTACGCTTTACAGCGATATGCCGATGACCGAAATGGCAAAGGATAAGGAATTTCCTAAAAAATGGATGTACGGTATGGCGCTTATGCTTAAAAAGGGTCTGCATATTAATAATATACATAATATAGACCGCTCCTTTGAGGAAATGATGTTGGGCCTTGAAAGCTGGATACCTATGTATATGACCGGTCAGATCTCCCCGTATTACCTTAAACGGGCGCCCGGCGGCACATTTAACCATTTTTTGCGGGTTTCGGGCGCGGCGGCGCTTTCCGGCGAGGCAATAGCCGGCTTTCACTCAAACGGAAGATACTACCTTTCAAAAACAAAGGAGGATATAGCCTATTACCAGAAACGGGCGGACGATCTTTTGAAAAACGCGTCCCCCTTAATGGATATTTACCGGGAAGACAGCGCGCAGCGGCTTAACGCGTTTTTACTTACAGACTCTGAAACCGCGGGAAACCGAAGAAGCGTTTTATCCGTGCCGCCTGTTTACACGGCGGATAACGCTTACCTTGAAAAGCTTTTGGCGGCGCACGGTATTTCGGCGGAGGATATAAGCAAAATTTTAGATTTTGCCGATCGGCAAAGGGAAATAACCGAAAAAATACTTGAAAACGGAACCGTAACAGATGAAATTATGCTTATGAGCGAAGAGGAATTCGAGCTCCACCCTGCGGTTCTTCCGCTTTCGGGAATGTTTTACGGAAAGGATATAAGGCTTACCTACGGCGAATATACCGCCCTTTTAAAGAAAACCGAGGAATTTGCGCAAACGCATAAAAACTACTCGGCTGAATTTACAAGGGCAAACCCCTTCAGAAATTTGCAGATAATACTGCACGAGGGGCGCTGGGCAATGATCTCAAAGGGCAATTTCCCCGCTATACACTTTATTATTCACCACCAAAGGCTCAGAAGCGCAATTGAAAGCTTTACTCCGCCCGTTGTGGAGGAATAGGCTTTTATACAATACCTTTCGGAGGATATACATATGTTAAACGCACAAAAATCAGTTAAGCTTTGCATAATATTAACCGATATATTTATAGGTCTTCTCATTATTGTCGCCGCGGCTCTTCCGTTCGGCGTTTCGTGGTATGCCGAGGTAATGCACCGCTCAAGCTCGCTTGCCTCTACCATTATGGTTACCTGCTACCCGTGCGCGCCGTTTCTCGGCTTTGCACTTTTGCGCTTAAGGCGCATACTCAAAAAGGTTCAGTCGGGCGAATTTCCTACCGATAAAACCTCGCACGATTTCAGAATTATTTGCTGTTGCTGCCTTATAATAGCGCTTATTACGCTTATTGCGGGGCGCTACTATATGCCGTTTTACATTGTGAGCGGTACATTTTTGTTTCTTTCGCTGCTTATATACGTTTTCAGCGCCATAACCGAAAGCCTTAAATAATAATTTTGCACTCATTGCAGATAATAAGCGGTGGGTGAGGTATATGGTGATCCTTTTCTCAGAAAGGAAAAGCAAAACAGAACGCGAAATTATAAAAATTCTTTGCGGATACGGAGCGGGCTATATTTCGGATAAAGCGATAACAGGCGGTGCAAGCTCGTTTACCTTAGTAAGCGAATATAAAAAAACCGATATAAAGCTTAAAAGCTGTATTGCCGTATTTACCGAGGAGACCGACCGCTTTAACGGGCAAAGCTTTCCGCCCTGCACCGTAGGGATATGCGAGGACCGCAACCAAAAAGCGCTTGAGCTTTTTAAAAACAGCCGTATACCCGTAATAAGCTGCGGTATGAGCGCCAAAAACACCGTAACGCTTTCAAGCCTTAACAGCACCTCGCTTTTGGCGGCGCTTCAGCGCACCGTTACCGATTGCAGGGGCAACGCTGTAGACCCAGGCGAGTTTAAAATAAAGCTTACGGGCAGCTACACCCCCTTTGCGGTTATGGCGTCAGCCGCCGTATTGCTTTTAAACGGCATAACGCCGGATAGCTTTTAAACTCTTGCCGTTCCCGATTTTACCGCAGCCTGTGCCACAGCCTTCGCTATTGCGGCGGCTGTTTTTTTGTCTAAGGGGTCGGGCAGTATATGCCTGCGGTCAAGCTTATCCTCGCTTACCGCGCTAGCCAGCGCATAAACCGCGGCGGTTTTCATCTCGCTGTTAATATCGCTTGCCCTTACGTCAAGCGCTCCGCGGAAAATTCCCGGAAATACAAGAAGGTTGTTTATCTGGTTCGGAAAATCCGAGCGCCCCGTGCCTATTATCTCCGCTCCGCCCTTTTGGGCCTCGTCCGGCATTATTTCGGGAACGGGGTTTGCAAGCGCAAACACAACGGCGTCGCCGTTCATGCTTGCCACCATTTCGCGCGTTACCGTGCCCGGCGCGGATACGCCTATAAATACGTCCGCGTTTTTTATTACCTCCTTAAGCGCTCCTCTTTCGCCGTTAGGGTTTGTAATAAGCGCTAATTCCTTATAGCTTTCGTTCATATCCTCCCTGCCGTTATAAAGCGCTCCCGCACGGTTGCACATTATTATATTTTTCGCTCCCAACTTCAAAAGCAGGCGGCATATGGCGTCTCCCGCCGCACCCGCGCCGTTTATAACGCACTTAATATCGCAAAGCCTTTTTCCGGTTAATTTAAGCGCGTTTATAAGCGCCGCCGCCGCGCATACCGCAGTGCCGTGCTGATCGTCGTGAAAAACGGGAATATCAAGAATTTTTTTAAGCTTTTTTTCAATTTCAAAGCACCTCGGCGCAGAAATGTCCTCAAGATTTATTCCGCCGAAGCTGCCCGATATTCTGTATATAGTATCAACTATCTCATCGGTATCGGCGGAATTTATGCAAATCGGAAACGCGTCAACATTGCCGAACTCCTTAAAAAGCGCGCATTTGCCCTCCATTACGGGCATACCCGCCAGCGCTCCGATATTTCCGAGCCCCAGTACGGCTGAACCGTCGGTTACAACCGCAATAAGGTTAGAGCGCCTTGTATATAAAAAGGATTTTTCGGGGTTCCTTTGTATTTCAAGGCACGGCTCGGCAACGCCGGGTGTGTACGCAAGCGAAAGATCCTTTGCCGTTTTAAGCTCCGCGCGCGGTACTATTTCAATTTTTCCCTGCCATTCAATATGCTTTTTTAACGCTTTTTCCTTTATATCCATAACAGTCACCGTTCTTTGTTTTTTATTAGTATTTCAAAATCAGGTCAATTTAACATAGCTTTTGAATAATGGTAAAATTTCGGTTAAAAATATAAACGGTGATCAGTATGGAAAACAAAAAAAGCAGAAATCTTATTGCGGCTGCAATAGCAATAACAGCCGCGGCGGTTATTGTGCTGTTGGTTGCGGGCTTTGCCGCCGCCGATACCGATTACGAGCCTACAGGCTGGGTATTAAAGGCATACGGCAACAGCGTTGCGCTTTACAACGGCGACGAGATAAAGGCAATCTACGGCGAGGTAGAGCTTGATACCCTGCCGCCTGAGGACGTGCGTATGCTTGAAAGCGGAATTGCATTTCCCACCCGCGCCGAGGCGGAAACCGCAATTGAGGACTACGACGGGTAATTTTTCAAAAAAAGTATTGACAAGTAAAAGCATTGGGTTTATAATACAATAAAATTTAAGTCAGCACTTGGTAGAGGACGCGGATAGGAAAAGTACCCCTTAGCATAACGTCGGTAAGCGGCTATGGGGAAAAGGCCGTTCCGCCGAAGCTTCCCTGCGGTTGCCGCCGCTCGGTTGCTGGGACTGCGTTTAATAAGCGCGGTACTGTCACTTTTTTGTGGAGAGCTATCATGAGCTTTGTTATGATAATTTAACTTCAAAGCCTGTGATACTACTTCGTGTCACAGGCTTATTTTTTAATATTTTTTCGGGAGTGTTCAAAATGAACAGAACAGTAAAAATTTTATCGGCAATTTTATCGGTCGCTCTTACGGCGGCGCTTTTTGCAGGCTGTGGCGGCAAATCAACCGCCAAGTCGGGCGTTGAGGACGGCGTTTTAACCGTTGCTATGGAATGCGCTTACGCACCCTATAACTGGACCCAGAGCGACGACTCTAACGGCGCGGTTCCGATTAAGGACTCAAACGATTACGCAAACGGCTACGATATTATGATGGCTAAAAAGATATGCGAAGCCAACAACTGGAAGCTTGAGGTTGTACGCCTTGACTGGGATTCGCTTGTTCCCGCGGTTCAAACCGGTCAGGTAGACGCTACGATAGCAGGTCAGTCTATGACCGCAGACCGTATGCAGCAGGTTGACTTTGCAGGTCCGTACCTTTACGCCAGCATTGTTTGCATGGCAAAGCAGGACAGCAAATACGCCTCTGCTACCAAGCTTTCCGACCTTTCGGGCGGCAAGTGCACCTCGCAGCTCGGAACGATTTGGTACAAGACCTGCTTACCGCAGATAAAGGGTGCCGACATTCAGACCGCGCAGGAAACCGCTCCCTCAATGCTTATGGCGCTTGAAACCGGAGCCGTTGACTTTATCTGCACCGATATGCCCACCGCTCAGGGCGCGCTGCTCGCTTACAGCGATCTTAAAATACTCGACTTAGAAGAAAACTCCTTTAAGGTAGACGAGGGCGATATAAATATAGGTATTGCGGTTAAAAAGGGCAATACCGAGCTTAAGGATAAGATAAACGCGGTATTAAAGGATATGACTGAAGACGACTTTAATTCCATTATGGCAGAGGCTACAAAGATTCAGCCCCTTGCCGAAAAATAATTCGGGAGACGTAATATAATATGGATAAGCTTGCAGAGCTTTGGAGCGATATAGTCAAGTGCTGGGGCGAAAGCTCGTCCCAGTATTTAACGGGCGCGCTTAAAACAATAGAGCTTGCCGTGGTCGCTACGGCGATAGGCTGCATAATAGGTCTTGCCTGCGGAATAATTCAAACTATACCGTGCGGCAAAAACGATAATATCGTAAAACGCATTCTTTTAGGCATAGTAAAGGCTGTTGTGCGTATTTACGTTGAGGTGTTCCGCGGAACACCTATGATAATTCAGGCAATATTTATTTATTATGCCCTGCCCTATTTTACAAACAGCGCAATAAATTTAGAGCCTACCTTTGCGGCGTACCTTGTTGTTTCAATAAACACGGGCGCATATATGGCTGAGACTGTGCGCGGCGGCATAATGTCTATCGATATCGGGCAGACCGAGGGCGCAAAGTCTATCGGTATGAACCACTTTAAAACCATGCTTTACGTTATTCTGCCTCAGACCGTACGCAACATAATCCCCCAGATAGGCAACAACCTTATTATTAACGTTAAGGATACCTCGGTAATGTTTGTTATCGGCTATACCGAGCTTTTCGCGGCGCACAAGGCAATTGTGGGCGCTAAGTACATATACTTCCCGTCCGCCGTTATAACGCTTACCATTTACCTTATTATGACGGTTATCTGCTCGCTTATTTTAAGGCTTTGGGAAAAGAAGATGGACGGTCCCGAAAACTTTGACGTTGCCACAACCGATACGCTTGCGCACACAAGCGGCACATATTCATATGTTAAAAAGTCGAAAAGGAGCGGAAGATAATGGCGGAACCGATTTTACAGGTAAAACATCTTTCAAAAACCTTCGGCAAGCACGAGGTACTGCGCGATATAGACTTTTCGGTAAATACGGGCGACGTTACCACCATAATAGGCTCTTCGGGTTCGGGTAAATCCACGCTGCTTCGCTGCATAAATTTGCTTGAGACCCCAACTTCGGGCGAGATTATGTATCACGGCGAAAATATAGACAAGCTTAAGGGCGGCGCCAGCGCCTACCGCTCGCACGTGGGAATGGTTTTCCAGTCGTTCAACCTGTTTAATAATATGACAGTGCTTAAAAACTGTATGATAGGTCAAACAAAGGTGCTCGGCAAATCAAGAGCAGAGGCTAAAAAGGCTGCGCTGCACTTTCTCGGCAAGGTTGGTATGGCGCCTTACATAAACGCAAAGCCCTCGCAGCTTTCGGGCGGTCAGAAGCAGCGCGTTGCTATTGCGCGCGCGCTTGCAATGAATCCTGAGGTACTGCTGTTCGACGAGCCTACAAGCGCGCTTGATCCGCAAATGGTAGGCGAGGTTTTAGAGGTTATGCGAAACCTTGCGAACGAGGGGCTTACAATGATAGTTGTAACCCACGAAATGGCGTTTGCAAGGGACGTTTCCTCACACGTTGTGTTTATGGCAGACGGCGTTATCTGCGAGGAAGGCACTCCTGCGGATATATTCGAAAATCCGCAAAATGCTAAAACACGCGAGTTTTTATCGCGCTTTCTTTCAAAATAATTTGCTGTAATTTTTGTATTCACCCATAAGCTAAGGGCTGCCTTTTCGGCAGCCCTTGAGCGTGTCGAAAAAGTCGACACGCTCCCCTACGGGAATGCCGTTCGCTCGA
>ERZ773139.93-NODE-93-length-114665-cov-7.548975_pt1 | contig 114665 bp, 134 predicted proteins | sample MGYA00580854_ERZ773139 | MGnify/ENA primary metagenome ERZ773139 (study PRJEB29015, sample SAMEA2737809) | human gut metagenome | biome: human gut; feature: human-associated habitat; material: faeces | place: China | collected 2012 ...
ACATCTATAAAATATGATAAAAACTTAGCTGAGTACTTAATCCTATTTTCATTTTGAAACATAGCTTTAAGCATTGTATCAGATAATATACTTATCTTTTGTCCTTTCTTAATATTTCTTGATAATTTTAAAACATACTCATTATCTAATTCTAAATCATGTAATGTCTTAAATTTATATCCTTTAATTCCAACCATAACATCACTTTCCTTTCTCTTTTTCAGTTGGTGATGATGTTATAGCAAAGAACTATTAATTAAACAAATCGTACTTTTTACAAAAGAAAAGAGAAAAAAATCTAAATTAATCTTTTTCCCTTAATGAATTATTCAAATTGATATCTATCTACTATATAGAAATATAAATATTTATAAAATAATATTTATTTAACCATTCAAGTCAGTAAATTCTTGCGATAGTATTTGGCATTTACTTGAAACTTTATTACTATCTGCTTCTTCTAAAGAATACCATCCCTTACGAAACATTAATTCATAAACATCTCTTTGCAACAAACTATATGCATCAAACATATTTTTATATTCATGATATAAAATTTCATTACTAGCTTCCGTTAAAGCAACAGCATAATTCTTAGTCATTTCCTTCAAAGTAGATAATAAAGAATTAATATAGTCCTTATCATTTAAATTTAAACCAGTTGGAACTTCTACCTTAGGATTACAAATTTGATTATTATTCATTGCCACTACCTCCTTGATTTAAAATATTTAAAATATTTTCTATTGATTCATAAAAAATATTACTAGCTCTTTCTAATATTTCTTTAATTTCTTCATCATTTACACTAGTAGAAGCATTATAACTACATTTATAGGCTCCATAATTCCATTGAAACATATCTGATAAATAATCTAAATCTTTACAACTAATCATATTAGGTACTTCTTCATATTCTATATTCATAATTTTCCTCCCAAATTTATTATGTTAAATAAAAAAAATATTTATACACTATAAATACTTTTTTAAATGATCAACAGTTTTCTCTTGAAACTTTAAAAATTCTTTTGCCAATTTCAAATGCTCTTTATCAACCTGATCCTTATAAGCTTTAACTTTCTTTTCCATTTCAATAGATCCCATAGAAATACCTTGAATCATCATATCAGCAATAGAAGAATCACTATTATCATCCTTAACTTCCTTACTAATACCCATCGCAGACATCAATTTCTTAAAAACACTCTCATCAAGTGACGCAACATCATTTTCTTTCAATAAACTTTTTGCTCTTTCTTCAAAGTCTTGATATTTCTCTAATATTTCCTCCAAATATCCTTTAATTTTATTATCTCTATCCTTTAATTTCTCTATCAATTTTTGAATAGAATAGCTAGCCATAGAGGCATCTTTATAAACATGTTCTAAAAGTTCATATTTTTCATCCATATATTTCATCTCCCAATATTAATCTGTAACAATAAATAATATTTATACAAGTTTTTTTATTTCATTTATAAATATAGATTTATTTTTTAATTGAGAAAATAAATAAACTCTATTTCTACTTCTTGTTAAAGCAACATAAAATAAACGCCTTTCTTCAGAAAATAAATAATTATCATATTTTTTGTTAACTAATCTCATAATTTTTTCATCTTTTATTTTATTAGGAAATCCTAAATAACAATCAATCATATTAATTACAATTACACTATCTGCTTCTAGTCCCTTAGATTTATGAACAGTCATAAATACAATATTCATGTCATTATATTTATCAATTATTAATTTATTATTATTTATTTTAATACCAGAAAGCATCTTAATATCAGAATTGTTTCTCCCTAAAACAAAAACACATCTACTTCCATCAGAATATATCTCATCAATGACATTAAGAAACTTATCTAATATATTTTTATAGTATATAATTTTAACAGGTTTATAGCAATGCTTAAAAGAATATAATTTTTTCTTTATCTGGAATGGATTTTTCATTATAAAAGTACCAGCTATATCAATCAACTCTTGACTATTACGATAAGTATTAACTAAATGTAATATTTTACTATCAGAAAAATACGAAGAAAAATCTAAAAATAAAGATATATCACAACCAGAAAATCCATAAATCGATTGATAATCATCTCCAACAGCCATAAGCCTAGCACCAGTCTTATTAATAATTTCTTTAATTAATCTAAATCTAATATAAGAAGTATCTTGATATTCATCAATAATAATATATTTAAAATTCTTAATAATTCCATTCCTATCTATTAAATCAGTCGCATTAATTATAAGATCATCAAAATCAAATTCAGAATTTTCTTCCAAGTAACGTTTATAAATAATAAATATATTAACAAAAATTATTAATAATGATTTCTCTCTTCTATAAGAAAAATTAAATATAGTTTTAATTTTCTTCAAAAAATATGGAAAATCTTCTAAATCATAATTATTACACTTGGCCATTCTTATAAACTTAGTACATAATTTTTCTAGTAAAACAATTGAGTCATTGCACTCAAAATAAAATCTACGATAAATAGAACTACTACACCTTATCTTAAAATAAAAACAAACTTCTCGTAAAAGATAATTAGAATTATATATATCAATTGAAAAAAAGTGATGAACAACATCATCTAATAATTTATCATCAGCTATTAAAAAATTAACTTTATTCTCTTTTAAAATATTAATAGATAGCTTATGAAAAGTATAAACAGAAACAAAGTACCCCATATTATCTAATTTACTTTCCAAATTAAACGATGCATTTCTAGTAAAAGAAAGACACAAAATTTCATCTTCAGTGCAAATATTATTATCAATTAAATATTTAATTTTAGAAAGTATTGTAAAAGTTTTACCACTCCCAGCTCCCGCTGTAACTAATAAATAATTACTATCATCAAAAACAACACTTTCCTGATAAGAGTCCAATTCCATAAAATCACCAATAATTGTATATAACAATTATAGAAATTTAGCAAACAATAATTTTCATAAATCTAAGATAAAAAGAAATTAAAATTTGTAAATTAATCAGATAAAAACAATTATTTCAAAAAGAAAAGAAAAGTAATTATTAATATTCAATATAACTTAACTATTACAATAAAATTTAAAGCAATAAAAAACTAACTATTTCTAGTTAGCAATTTATTAACCTTAAACAACAAAGTTCAAGTTTACTTTCAATCTGGTGCCTGGGGTCGGACTCGAACCGACACGATATTGCTACCATTGGATTTTGAGTCCAACGCGTCTACCAATTCCGCCACTCAGGCATAACTAAATTATACCATAAAAATAAAAAGTATCAATAGATACTTAATCATTTTCTTTATATTTTGAAGTATACAAGTCTGTCTCTTCTTCATCAGTAAATGAAGCTTCTTCTATAAACTTAGACATATCAGGAAGTGCCTCTATATTAGGAAGTCCAAAATAATCTAAAAATTCACTAGTTGTTTCATACAAAATAGGTCTACCAGGTAAATCGCTTCTACCAACTTCCTTAACAAATCCTTTAGCAACTAACTTTCTAAGTAATTGTGAACTACCAACACCACGAATTGAATCAATCCTCATTCTAGTAATAGGTTCATTATATGCAATAATAGCAAGAGTTTCCAAAGCCGCTTGACTAAGTGTATTAGTAGTAGGATTTTCTAACAACTTTTGATAATATTTTTTATGTTCAAACTTTGTAGTTAATTTAAATCGATTCCCCAAAAAATCAACACGAAGTCCACGATTATCCGAATCATAACTTTCTTTTAAAGAATATAAAAGTGTTTTAGCTTCTTCTAAATCAATTTCTAAAACATCACTAATTTGTTCTAAAGTTAATCCGTCTTCACCAACAACAAATAATAACCCCTCTAAAACAGCTAATAAACCCATCATCTCACCTCACATATAATATCATCAAAGGTTTTATCTTGTACAATAAACAACTCCTGAGCTTTAGCCATTTCTAAAATAGCTAAAAAAGTCGCAACTATATACTCCCTACTAACAACAGGAAATAAATTAAAAAATGAAACTTTCTTTTCTCTTTTTAAAATATTTTTAATATCATGTCTCCTAGAAGAAACCGTTATCTCATTTTCTGTAACTTTAGTAGCTAATGGTTTAGATTCTTTTTTTCTAGCCAAAAACTTTTGAAAAGCATCAATTAAAGCATCTAAATCTCCATCTACCATAGAAACTCCATCTTCTTCTATATAATTAGAAAAGTTACTAGGATTTTTAGTATAAATTTCTTGTCTTATTTCTTCGTGTTTCTTTAATGTTTCTGTAATTTTCTTATAGGTCTCATATTCAAGCAATCTATTTACTAAATCATCTCTGCAATCCTCAACAGTCTCATCTTCGCAATCTATAGACTGGCAAGGTAATAATAACTTTGATTTTAACTCTACTAATTCTGCCGCCATCACCAAGTATTCACTTGCTATTTCTAAATTCATAGACTCTTGTTTTTCTAAATAACTTAAATATTGTTCAGCAATAACTTCTATTTTTATATCAAAAATATCCATTTTATTTTCTTTTATTAAATGAAGTAATAAATCAAGTGGTCCTTCAAAATCATTAATTTTTAAATCAAGTTCCATAAATATCACTTCCTCTTTTAAAATAATAATAACACATAAAACAAAAAGAACCAAATACCATTTACGATATTTGGTAATTTATTATAAATAATCTAAATCTTCATTATCTGCAGAAATTTCTTCATCATCTTCTTCGTCATCATCTAAAGTGTCTTCTTCATCAAAATGATCTGCAAAAAAATCAATTTTATCATCAGCAGAACTATTTTCAAATTCTTGAACAACTTCTACTAAACTTTCTTTAAATTCTTTTTCCTCTTCATTTTCGAATCCAATGAAACTTATTTCTGCGATTTGATCATGATCAAATAAACAAATTTCATCTGAACTTAAATATCCTTCCGGATATATGCAACCACAATAATCATATATTTTTTCTTGATTTTCTTCTGCTATAGAACAAAAACCAGTAACCATAACTTTTTTTGTGCCACCCTTTAATAAGACAACAGATCCAATAGGTAAATATTTATCTCTCATTATATCCTCCCTTTATTCTTAATTTAAATCCCTTAAAACTAAATCATCATCATTAGAATCATCTTCATATTCCTCAGAATCAATGTAACTATCACTAACACTATCAGAATTATTTGAATTCTCATCTAAATTAGTATCAGTATAAGAACTACCTGCAGGACCTAAATAATCATCACTCATATAACTATCACTATCATAATTTGATGAAGTATCAGAATAACTATAGTCGCTATTATCATCACCTAAATCATTATTTTCATCGTCATAATTATCATCATATGTAGATTCTTTCTTATTCTTAATATATCTAGCACCAGCTACTGCAGCAGCACCAGTTGCAACCACACCTAAGCCAAGTGGAACAGCAACACCTAAACCACTTTTACTAGAAGAAGTTGAAGTAGTAGTATCATCTTCTAATGTCTTTACCTTTTTGGTAGGTGTAGACACCACATCATCTATTGAACTATCATCAACACTATCATCAGAAGGAACTAGAGTAGATGCATCTGCATTAGAGTCACTATTATCAGAAGAAGCATCATCAAATACTAATCCATCTCCACTACTATCATTACTACTAGAACCACTATCAGAATAATTATCATTATTAGTTGATACATTAGAAACATTATCATTGCCACCAGATGAATAATTGTTAGAGTTATTAGAATTATTATCCTCAGAAGGCGTTGCTACTGACTCAGAAGAAGGATTACTTTCCCCACCTGAATTATCATTATTAGAAGGATTTTCTTCAGGTGTAGTAGGTTCTTCATTACCAGAATCTCCAGGGTCATCATTTCCAGAATCATCAGGATTCTCTGGTTTATCATTATTCTTATCATCAGGACTCTCTGGTTTATCGTCCTTCTTATCACCATTGTTATTACTACTTCTATCATTCACCTTTTCATCTTTAATTTGCTTAATAATTTTTTCACCATTAGAATTTTTACCTACTTTATATCCAAGTTTACTCAAATATTTTTTAGCTTGATTAACACCTACTAGGCCAACCAACGATTTATATATACTATAAGCATTTTTCTTCTTACCATTTTTCAAAGCCTTTTTTAATCTTTGTTTTAAATTAGCGATAGCAGACAAATTAGCATCAACCACATCTCCATGCAAAACTTTAGCACCTGTTTTAGAGGCAGAAGAACCACTACCAGATTTAGGATTTTTTTTCTTTGTGATTTTGACAATACTAACTACTTTACCAGAAATTTTAACATTATAACCCAAATTTTTATAAAATTCGATTGCTGTCTTCTTACCCATTAATTTTCTAGCTTGATTAAAGTATTTTTTTAATTTGTTAACATCACTAGTAGAAACAATCTTATCGCTTAAAGAATCCCATTTTTTTATGATGTTAATATACTTTTTATTATATTCTTGCTCTTTTCCAATTACATTTTTAGCTAGAGAAAGTACAGAAATTATATTTTTATTAGTATTAGAAATAGCATTACTCCAAGATAGATAATAACATTGAGCATTTGCCTTACAGATTTTACCATATGAAAGTCCCATGTTTTTATCCACAATCGAACCATTCTTTTTTATATTTTCACCAATAACTTTTGTACTCATTTTGTATCACCTATTAAATCTTGTATATCAATTTTTTTAATCTTTTTAAGCTTATTTATATAAGCGTTAATTTCATTATCAAAATCTTTTAGCAATTTAGATGTTTTACCTACTCTACTCCTAAAAAGCGTTAATTTTTTTGAACCATCAACTTCTATTTCGTTATTAACATATTTACCTTTTGCAACATTCAAGTACTGAATGGATTTCACTACATAATTAGAAATTATTTCATAATATTTAGATGTATTTTTTATTGAACTTATTTCATCATTAAATTTTCCCGTATATAAGTTGATTTTATCATAAATTTCCTTCACATTATATTTAATAGGAAACTTATTACTAACTTGTTCACCAGAACATAAAGTAGGAATCTTATCCATAGAAATTTTATATTTAGATAAGAGCTCTTTTAAACAATTTACATTCGTATCAATTGCTTTCATATTAGAATTAAGTTCACTAGGTAAAAATATTTTTGTATCAAAATAACTTTGATATTGATAAAAATTACTTTTTAAGTCATTGTAGCATTTGCGATACTGTTCAACATCATTAGAAAAATCAGAAAAATCCTCAGTGCTTTTCATTTTTTTTATCATTCTTTCTAACTCTATATTATCACTCTTGATTGACATTAATAATTCCCCTTTCATAGTATATTGCAACAAAAAGAAACTATTATTTCTTTCCATTGCAATATACTGCATATTAAATATGCAATATACTATTATTAAATTGTTTCATTATCAAATTTCTCATGTGCTCTAGTACTTTCTTCAATTCTACCAGCATATGTTTTAATTAGTTGAACAAATGACTTAAATTCAGCTGCAGACTTTTCCCATTTTTGTTTAAAATCATTAGCTCTTTGTCCAGACCATCTATCTTCAACACCAACGTTTTGCTTAATAATATCATCACAATTTTGCAAATACTTGTCTACTTTTCCAGCTTCTTCTTGAATTTTAGCCATAGTAGACTTAGCTTCGTCATAATTATAACTTCTAACTGCCATAATATCCCTCCTTTATATATTATCTAAGCGATCTAATCGCATTCTCAAAATCTTCAGCAGCTGTATCTAAGCTATCAGAAAATTCTTTTAATAAGCGTCCTAATTCTTCTAAATTTGGTTTACTTTTACTTGTATATTCACTCTTTAATTCTTCGTAAATTTCGTCTCCCCAGCACTCAGCTAATTTGACAGTTATTAAACTATCAATTTGTTTTACTGATTCTGCATATTTCTTTTCTTCATTAGCAACCTCTGAAGCTGCATTTTTCATTTTCTCTGTATCTGCAGTCATCATTTCACCTCCCTTACCTTTCTTAAATAATAAGAATATAACTATATCTTCTATCAATATCCTTATACATTCTTACAATATCATCATAAAACAAATAACAAAACAGCGCAACTAATTCATCAAAATTTGACATAAATAAATGTAAAGTATCTTTTTAAAAATACCCATGTTATAATATAAATGAGGTGTATTATGAAAACTTTTAACGAAATAGATGAACCATTTGTTTGTGAAAAATGTGGCTTTCATGTAGATAGACTAGGTTACTCATGCAGAGACCATTGTCCAAATTGTCTATATTCAAAACATGTTGACAAGAATCCCGGTGATAGGAAAAATAAGTGTCAAGGTCTCTTAAAACCAATTGGAATTGAAAAATTCAAAGATACCTATAAAATAATTTATCAATGCGAAAAATGCAAAAAAGAACATAAAAACATATTAGCCAAAGATGACAATATAAATGTAGTAATCAATCTATCAGTAAGAAAAGACTAGAAATATCTAGTCTTAATTTTTTGGTTTAAATATAAGTGCAAAGATAAACGAAAATATAATTGCAGAAGTAATACCAGCTGCAGTTAAATCAAACATTCCTGCAATAATTCCTACAATACCCAAGCTATTTGCTTTAGCTAAAGCACCATGTACTAAAGAATGTCCAAAACTAGTTATTGGTATTTGTGCTCCCCCACCTACATAAAGAATAATCTTATCATACAAACTAAAGCTATCTAAAAAGGCACCTACTACAACTAAAATACTTGTAATATGTCCAGGAGTTAATTTAGTATTATCTAAAATTACTTGTGAAATTAAACATATAAACCCACAAAATAAGAAAGAATTAATAATTAACATTATACCGCCTCCAAACTTACTGCATGAGCAATTGATAAAATATTTTCACCTTGGAATACAAATGTAGGTGAAAACATTGCTCCAGTAGCTACTACTAATACTCGTTTTAGTTCTTTATCACGTAACTTTTTCATTAGAACCCCATAATTAACTAAGGCACTACAAACAGGTCCAGATCCACCAGCTAAACATTCTTCTTGAACATCTAAATCATATAACATAACACCACAATCATTATAGTTCTTAGATAAATCAACTTTATACTCTTCTTTCATAAACTGTACTAACATATCTTTACCATATCTACCTAAATCCCCAGTAACAATCAAATCATAATAATCAGGACTTCTATCTAAGTCTTTCAAATGTTTATTAATTGTATAAGCCGCAGCTCCCATCATAACAGCTCCCATATTATTTGGATCAGCCTGAGCATAATCAATTAATTTACCTGTAGTAGTACTTTCAACCCTTATTTTATCTTTTTTACTAGTCAAAAATACACTTGCACCACCTGTTGCTGTAAAAGTCGCAGTTCTAGGTTTAGGTGCCCCATATTCAGTAGGATTTCTAAATTGTTTCTCACTAGACATATTATGAGAAGAAGTAACACATAAAGCATTGTCTATCCTCTTTTGTTCTATTAAATTAGAAGCAATAATAATTTCTTCAACACTAGTTGCACAAGCATCATATACTCCTAAAAAGCTTTGTCCAACTCCCAAAGAACCATAACTAGTTGCTGTAATTTGATTTAATAAATCTCCACCTACAACTAAATCTACTTTGTCTTTAGTTAGTTTTAATTTTCTAAGTAATATTTTTATACTATCTTTAACAAGCCTAACTTCAGCCAACTCCCAAGAATCAGTTCCAAAATATAAGTCATCATAAGCATCATCAAAATAATTTCCAAGTGGACCATCTGCTTCATATGGACCAACAACCGTAGATGTATCAGCTACATATACATTTTTATATTGAAATGTCATACACTACCTCCTATAAAATAACGAATCATACCAAAAAACCAAGCTGACACAACTCCATATAATATAACTGATCCTGCAAGTTTAAACATATTAGAACCAAATCCACTAATAGGTCCTTCTTTTTTATAATCCAAAGTAGCACTAGTCATAGAATGAGCAAACCCTGTAATTGGTATTAAAAGTCCACATTTAAACTTAGTGACCAACTTATCAAAAAATCCTAAAGCTGTACAAAGTGAAGCAATAAATATCATAATAACTATCATTATAGTTGCTGAATCATTTCTAGAAAGTTTAAAATAATAACAAATAACTTCAATAATTATTTCACCAATTGCTCCAATTAAACCACCAACCAAAAACGCAATTAAAGCATTTTTACCACGTTCTTCTACTGCTTTATTTTGATTAACTATCCTTTCATATCTTTCATTTTTCATCTAATCACCATTATTATTGTGAATCCAAATAAAAAAAATATACAAAAAAAACATCCTAAAGATGCCTTATAATTTAGTTTTTAATTTTTGTAAAATTTTCGTTTCCTTTCTAGAAACTTGTACCTGAGACATTCCCATTTCTCTAGATGTTTCACTTTGTGTTAAATCACAATAGTATCTTGAATATATCAATTTTCTTTCTTCATCATTTAAATTCTTAATAGATTCACGTAAATCTAAAATATTAGGATTAATTTCTTTATCTTCAACTTTAATAGATTGATATAAGTTCATATCTTCATCACTATAACTATAATCAAGACTCTTAACATCTGCACATACTCTTTCTATTTCTGCTATCTTCTCTTCATCAATCTCTAAAATTAATGAAAGTTCTAAATCGCTAGGTTCTCTCTGCAGTTTCTGTCTTAAATGATCTCTAGCTTTAAAAATAGATTGTTTTAATTTTATTACATCTCTACTAACTTTAATATCCCTATTTTCCCTCATATATTTAGTAACTTCACCTAACACATAAGTATAGGCATATGTTGAAAATTTAACACCAGCCCCCTCTTTATAGTTTTTACTTGCATTAATCAGTCCTATCATACCAACTTGATACAAATCATCTACATCATAATATCCACCACATTTATTAATAATACTATACACCAAATTTTCATTTTTTAGTATTTGATCTGTCATATTCATCTCCTATAAACAAAAGTATTTAAATGCATCAATATTACTATCTACGTAAAATAACCTATCTTTCGTAAAACCAATTTTTTTCTTAGATAATTCTGACATTCCTGAAATAACCACCTTTCCACAATTCAAAAATATTTCGATTAACTTATTTTGAATTCTTAAAAATATATTTTCATCCAGTGAAACAATATTAGTAAAATCGAATACAAAATATTGAAAACCATACTTATAAAGTAATGAATTAATCTTTAATCCAAATGTTTTAAAATTATTTTGATTTAATATACCATTTAATCTAATAAATAAGATTCCTCTTTCAACTTCTGTATTAATTTCTAACATTTTAATATCACCTCAACAACTATTATAAAGACTTTATTTTCTTTGTGTTGTAATTCGACAAAACCTTACAAAACTTTTAACTTTATAATATTATAGAAAAAAAAGAGAAAAGTCCTTATATTAATCTTTTCTCTCAAATAATTTAATAATATTTTCACGAGGAAGCATCATCTTTGTATGTTTATCTACTCTAAACACAAATTTGTTATTATTACTTTTATATTCTTCTCCATCAATACACCAAGACACCTTAGGTTTTTGTAAAAATTCTATTTCTAAATTATCCGTTTGATGATAAACAATACCTGGAACATCTTTAGCATCCATATTGTTAAGTAATATAAACATCTTCATCATTTCAGCTTTATTCTTAACATGACAAAATGCAACTTCAAATTTATTATCATCTAATTTTATATCATAATAAACATCATTCAAACCAGCCACTCTACTAGCATTCGTAATAAAGAAAAATGAATAATGACCTTCATAGACTTTCCCATCTATTTTATATCTAATATCATAAGAATTAATTTTATTACCTAATTGTTTTAATCCATACATAATATATGCAAGTTTACCATATTTCTTTTTAAGTTTCCTAGGAGTATTATATGCCATATCTATATAATCACCCAAACAAGCTACATAAACAAATGCTACATCATTGATAAAACATACATCTATCTTTTTTTCAACACCATCAAGTAATAATTCTAAATTTTTAGTAAAATTCCTAGTATATCCATACATATTACCAACATCGTTCGTAGTACCCATAGGTAGATTAGCCAATGTTAATCTCTTTTTTCTTTTTAAGTTACCAGTTACTACTTCATTCAGTGTCCCATCTCCACCAGCGCTTATAACCAAGTCAGCATAATCTAAGTTATAAACAATATCAGTTGCGTCTTTTTTTCTACTAGTGTAAATTATTTCAGAATCATATCCATGTTTTCTTAAAACATCATAAAACTGTTGACGCAAATCGGCTTTTTTTAATTTACCACTAGCTGGATTATAGATAATTACACATTTTTTCATATCTTCACCCCAAATAACTAAAGATAGTATATCATAAAATTGAATTATTTACTATTTTTTAATCACTCAATTGAAAATACTACCATATGGTAGTACTAACAAAATATTATTAATTAATTAAACCTAAAATAGAATTTTTCACTGTTTCTATATAAAGTTCTATAAAATTAAGTTTATCAACAGACGTATTAGAAACTAAATCTACTGAAGTAATCTTTTTATTTTTTTCATAAACATGAATCTTTCCAACAGTACTTCCCTTTTTTATAGGTAATTTTATTGAAGAATTAATATCAGTTTTATAATTATATTTATGATCACTAGAGTTTTTATTTTCTAAAATGCTTACATCATACTTAGGAACAATCTCTACCTTATCTTTATTTCCTTTATCAAAATGCATTTCACCAACAACATCACCTTTTTTCTTTAATGTTGTAACCTTCTTTTGTCCAAATCCATAATCTAAAAGAGCCATTGCTTCACTGTTTCTAACTTTACTTTCAGCTTCTCCTAAAACAATTGCAATTAATCTCATACCATTTTTCTTAGCAGTAGCCGCTAAACAATAACCCGCATTATCTGTATGACCTGTTTTTAAGCCATCTGCTCCTTCATAAAATCTAACTAATTTATTAGTATTAACCAACCAAAATTTATTTTCAGTATTTTCTCTCAAATAATCTTCATAAACAGATGAAAATTTAAGTATCTCTTCATGATTTACCAAGTTTCTAGCAATCACAGCCATATCATATGCAGAAGAAAAATGACCGTCTTCATCAAGTCCAGTACAATTTTTAAATTGAGTATTCTTAAGACCTAATTTCTTTACTTTTTTATTCATAAGTTTTACAAAAGAAGCTTCATCTCCTGCAATATACTCAGCCATCGCAACAGTAGCGTCATTACCACTAGCCATAGAAATTCCTTTAAATAAATCTCTAACACTCATCTTTTCTCCAGCAGTTAAATAAATTTGAGAACCTCCCATATCTGCGGCATTCTTACTAACTTCTACTATATCATCCCATTTAATTTTCCCTGATTCTATTCGTTCCAAAATAATTGTTTGCGCAACCATTTTAGTCATAGAAGCAACAGGAACTTGTTTATCTTTATCTTTTTCAAATAGAATTTCACCAGTAGATTGTTCCATCAAAAGTCCACTAACTGCATTAGAAATAAGTTCATTAGATTTTTCTTCTTCTGCAAAAACAGATATCGGAAAAATAAATAATAAACTCAAAAATATTAAATAATACTTTTTCATATAATCCTCCTAATTTTTTTTATGAAAAAACTCAAAAAAATATACATAAATATAACTTTTTATTGTATTATGTAAGTAGGTGATGATATGAAAAAAAAGAAGAAAAAAAGAAAACTAAAGAAATGGGTAAAAAACGTAATTATAGCCATTATCATCTTATCTATATTAGATATAATTATCATTTCCTATAGTCAAACAAAAAAAGTACAGAAAAAACAAATAAAAGTAAAAGAGAAAGATGAAGTAACAGATATATGCAAAAAAATAGATTATTGTAACAAATCATATTATAAACGTTATAAGGCCTATTACAAAAAGAATAAAGATTTATCAAAAGAAGATGTAATAACTAGAGTTAATATGGGAATAGACAATAGTTTCTACACTCACACAAAAGAAACACCATATCCAAATAAGACTTATATCTTAGTAAATAAATATTACCACCTAGGAAAAGATTATATTCCGGACAATCTAGAAAACATAAGCGAAGATTATTCAAGAAGTGGTATGAAATTAGTAAAAGAAGCTAAAGAAGCATTCGAAGAATTATCAAAAGCCTCAATTGAAGATAATAAAAAGGTACTTGCTATGTCAAGTTACAGAAGTTATGAATATCAAGTTAATCTATATAACAAGTATGTAGAAAATGATGGTATAAAAGAAGCAGACACTTATTCAGCAAGACCAGGTTATTCAGAACATCAAACTGGATTATGTGTTGATGTATATGATGGAGAAATCGATTATACAAACTTTGAAAAATCAGATTCATACAACTGGATGCAAGAAAATGCTTATAAATATGGTTTTATTTTAAGATTTCCAAAAGGAAAAGAACACTTAACTGGATACCAATATGAATCATGGCACTATCGTTATGTTGGCAAAAAAATAGCCAAATACATTAAAGAAAATGATTTAACACTAGAAGAATACTATGCCAAATTTATTGAAGGAAAAAAGTAGTATCATCTAAAAATTTATAATTTTCTAAATACTTAATATTACGTACAAGACGAAATAAAGCCTCGTCTTTTTTCTTGGCCTCAATCATAATATCTAAGTCAAAATCAAAATCTTTAATTAATTCCAAAAAACTAACAAAAGAAACAGGATCAATATAATCATGATGAGATCTAAAGTCTTTTTTAGTTTTATTTTTAGAAGAAGAAAAATGCACCTTAGGTATTACATCTTTCCATGTTTTAAATATCAAAGAAAAGTCCAATTCCAGTTTTTCATGATTACATAAATGATGATGATAATCTAAAATAACAGGAACATTAATAACACTATTTAAATACAAACAATCTTCTATATTAAAAACTTTATCATCATTTTCAATCGCAATACACTCTCTCAAATAATCAGGAAGTAACAAGAATTGTTTAATAAATCTACTCAAAGAATTTTTTTTACCAAAAGCATTACTACCAACATGAAGTACTAAAACTTTATTTTTAATACGTAAAGCATCTAAAATTAAATAATGATATTTTAATATTTTTATAGAATTAGAAACAACATCACTATTAACACTATTTAATACACAAAACTGATCAGGATGAAAATCAACTCGCATATTAGATTTATTAATCTTCTCACCAATTCTATCATAATAATCTCTATATTTATCTATATAATCAAACAAAACATCATCTTTAGTCGCAAGAGGAATTAACTTAGAAGATAATCTATAAAAATGAATGTCATTTTTAATATTGTAATCAATTATCTTCTCTAAATCTTCTAAATTAGATCTAATAATAGAATCAAGTTTAGAATAATCTTGTTCTTTTAAAAAGGCAGTATAAGTATAATTAGTAGAAGAAGTAACATTATCTAAACTTTCACAGATACAAGCATAACCTAATCTTACACGCATAAAAAAATCACCCATTATTAGGATGATTTTTTATCTAACTTATATTCCAAAAATCTATAAAAATAATAAAGGACTGTATATTCTAACCAAAATGAGAATAATATATTACTAATTTGGATAAAAGAAAGTAAAGTCTCATTTTGATAAAGCTCAGACATAACAGATAAATCTAGCTTATTAGAAGCAGCGATAGCTGCAACTGACATAAAACATAGATACATTATACTAAGTACAATTGCATTTATAACCTTCTTTGCCCTAGACATTCTATTAGAAATAATTGTCACAATAAGTGAGAAAGTTACTATTATCATAATAAAGAAATACATAACCATTGACGGAAAATAAATATAACTAAGAATAAACTTAATAAAACTATCAACACAATACATAGCATAAGAATGATATGCTATACAAAGACCAACAACAAAAGCTAAGCAGAGGATAATTGAGCCAATTTTAACTATTTTATTGTTTTTCTTGATATTTAATACGGTAAACAAAAAAAGGAGAAAAGCTAAAAGTAACAATTCTATTCCTAAAAACGAAGAGAAAATATACTTTAAAACATTTAGTATCTTATCAAATATAGTTGCTTCCACATCAATTCCTCCTAAATCATTTCAGCAATATAAACAGTTTGTTCTGTATCACTATTTTTTGTACATGTTATCAAAGTTAAAGTAGTTCTATCTAAATTTCTATGAATAGTAACAGCTCCTGTTTTAGGTACATTATAAATATTAACAATTTGATACTTATATGTATTACCACCATATGTCACAAATGCTTGATCACCAACATTTAATTTATATAGATATGCAAAATATGAAATATAGGCATCTCCAGAATGAGCAGCTAAAACTAAGTTTCCACCTGAAACATCTGGAGTAGTTGAACCATTAATCATAGTTACATTATATTTAATATCGTTATACCTATTTCCTACGCTATAAAAACCTCTTTTTAATCCTATCTTAGGTATCTCTAAAACCCCTGTATATTTACTATAATCAATAGGCTTACTCTGTTTTTTTTCTTCTTGAACAACAGGCGTTTCAACAGCAGTTTGAGAAACTTCTTCAATAGTTGGCATATCATCAATAACTTCTTCTATATTTTTATCATCACTAAATGAGAGTAACATATCAGAAATAACTTGTTGCTTCAAAAGAAGAATATGATTATAAGAAAGAGCAACAATCCCACCAATTACAAGTAAAGAGCCAAATAAACATATCTGACTCTTTTTTAACTTAATCTTATTCTGAAACTTCTTTTGTTTTAACATTGGCATATATAACAAATACTCCACTAATCAAAATTAAGAAGCCTAAGAAATATATAGAATTTGAAACAGAAAGAGCTGTATCAGGTGCTAGTGTCATTTCTATAGAAGCACTTAAATCTTTTGATTCAGGACCTACTAATATAGAAGGTTGATGTCCACCTACTTTATCTACATATTGATAAGCAGCATCGTAAGTAAGTGTAGAACTAGCATTTACAGAAAATTTATAATCTTCCTTCTTATCACTCTTTGGAACAACTAAATATATTTTACTAGAAACAGGTATAGATTTTAAATCAGTAACTTCCTTACCATCTTCAGTATATACCTTTGTTCCTTGAGGAGCATTATCAAAAGTTAATGAATAAGTACCTGTATTACCACTACTAATTGATGTAGAAATCAATCCAGATTTAACATTGTTAGTTCCATCAATCTTTGCCCATTCACCATCTACCTTCATAGTCATAGTTGCATCATATGGAGATTTCGCATTTAATTCTTTAGCACCATTGATTTCAGAAACAACATATGTATCCCATAATGCTTTAGCAGATAAAACAGAAGTAAATGCAGCATCACTAAATAATTCATATTCCAAAGTTCTATCACCACTAAATGCTTTATAAGCCAATAAACCATCATTAAGTTCACTCGAACTAATACTTCCTTGATATCCCCAAATTGCCATTTGAGTAATCCAAGTGTTAACCATTGTCTTTGATATAGCATTAAAACTAGAATCGGCAGCAACAGGTGTTTGATTATTTTGGAACTTTCTAGTATAAGTATCATTGGTATATATAGAATCTTGTTTAACTAATATATGAGTAAAACCATAATCCAATCTTTTGTCCTTAGTCAAAGTATAAGCACCTGTAAAATTACCATTATTACGATCAGAACAATAAAGTTGATATGTTCCTGTAGAATCTTCAGCATAGAAAGGATAGTTTGTTTTCCCCGTTACATTAGTAACTCCTTTCGAAAAATCATATTTCACTTCTCCCCTAGTTATAGTATCTGGTAAACCATTACTAGCAACAGTAGTCGCAGCACTAACTACATCACACTTTGCTGTAAAAAAAGCACCCACTAATACAGCAAAACTAAAATATTTAAGTTTTTTACCTATCTTCATATTTTCACCTTACCTTTATAATTTCATTATAACACATCTTTTTCAATTACCAATACATTTTTTTATAATTTTACATATTTAACATATTTCAAAAAAATCTAACACTTTAGAGACATTGCAATCTTTATTAACATAAATTGTGCATAATAAGTCTCCAATACTAACCTTATCACCAATTAATTTATTTAATTTTATACCAACAGTAGGATCAATAACATCATCTTTTTCACATCTTCCTGCACCAAGTGAAACAGAAAATTTTCCAAATTCTAAAGCATTAATCTTAGTAATAGTACCATTTTTATTAGACTTAACCTCTATTTTTTTATCACTAATAGAAACCTTAGAAACATCTCCACCTTGACACTTTACAAATTCCAAAAATTTGTTATAAGCACTACCATCATTAATAGAACAAATCACTTTACTTCTTGCCTCTTCTCTAGAAACATTTAGCCCCATACTAACCATTTCACTAGACAAATCTATACATAATTCACCCAAGTGATTATTTTCTTCACCTTTTAATATAGATATCGCTTCTAAAACTTCTAAGCTATTGCCTATAGAAGTACCAAGTGGAGCATTCATATCAGTAAGCATACATCTTACCTCTCGATTATAATGTTCACCTATTCTTACCATTAAATCTGCAAGCTTAGATGCATCTTTTCTAGTTTTTAACAAAGCCCCATTACCAACTTTAATATCAATTAAAATCTTATCCGCACCAGAAGCAATCTTTTTACTCATAATACTAACAGCTATAAGAGAAATAGATTCAACAGTTCCCGTAACATCACGCAACGCATATATCATCTTATCCATTGGTACTAAATCTGCTGTTTGTCCAGTAACAACCATTCCAATTTTTTTGACTTGTTCTTTTATTTCATCATCTGAAAGATTAGTTCTAAATCCCGGGATTGATTCTAACTTGTCAATCGTACCACCAGTAAATCCAAGTCCTCTACCACTCATTTTTATAACTGGAACACCAAGACTCGCAACAATAGGCGCAATAATCATTGTTGTTTTATCACCTACACCACCTGTAGAATGTTTATCAACTTTAATACCAGGAATATCAGAAAAATCAAGAACTTCACCACTATGTAAGAATATATCCGTTAAATCAAATATTTCTTTATCTGTCATTCCTTTAATACATATAGCCATAAGAAGAGCTGACATTTGATAATCAGAAACTTCACCATTCAAATATCCATTAAAAATAAACTCTAATTCACTTCTACTTAAAATATTACCTAATCTTTTTTTATTTATTATATCTACTATCATAAAAACTCCTTTCTAAATACAGTTGTATCTCTAACCATAAATCCAATTTTTTTATATAAAGCATGTGCTTCAACTCTTGTCTCATTAGATGTCAATTCAATATATGAAATATTTTTATTTCTACAAATATCAAATACTTTCTCAAATAATTTAGTTGCAATACCTTGCCTTCTATGCCCTTTATCCACACAAACATAATTAACCATACAATAACTAATATTTTTAATACTATCATGCATTATGTTGATCATCAAATAACCAACAACTGCTTCATCTTCTATTGCCACTAACTCAACATTATCAGTAATACAATTTACCTTTTCTATACCGTAAACATCATTCAATAAAATATTTAAAGAAGATAAATCACTATCAATATACTCTCTAATCTCCATAAAACACCTACCTTACTATATAAAATAGTATACCACAAAAAAACTATTTATAAAAAATAGTTTATCTCATTTTCATATCAATCCATTCAACACATCTCTTAGGATCAGATATCATTTTATCATATAGATTATTATGCTTTCTAATTTCTTTGATAAATTCAATTTCTTCTTTTGCCACATAAGTTCCATACTTATCACTATCTTCAGCTACAGCATATACATCATTTCCAAGTAAATAATCAACATCTACACCAAAAACTTCAGCAAGAGCAATTAAAGTTTCAAGTGTTGGGACTCTAGATTCTCTCTCGTAACAACAAATACTAACTTTTGTAACATTAATAATCTTGCCTAACTCTTCCTGTGTAAGACCTTTTTCTTTTCGTAAAGACTTAATTCTTTTACCCAAAAGCATAATAATCTCACCCCAATTCACTTTTAGTATTTACAAAATCATTATAAATATTAGAAAAGGTCTTTTGTGAAAAGTTAACTAAAAATAAACTTTACGATTCATCTTCAGTTTCTTTACCATTTTTAGAAGATAAAAACGTTACTTTTTCTGCCACTACTTCTAAACGATATTTTTTCTTATCTTCTTCTTCATAAATTCTAGATTGAACACGTCCCTTTACTCCAAGAATATCGCCCTTATGACAATATTCAGAAGTATTAGATGCAACTTGATCCCAAAGAATACAATCAACAAAATCAGTATCATATAAGCCGTCCATATTTTTAAAACTACGTGGAATGGCCAAACTAATTACTGCAACTTTCTTCCCGTTATCTGTCTTTTTTAGTTGTACATCTCGTGTTAATCTACCAACCAAAATAATTTGATTTAACATCTAATCTCTCCTTTCTGGCTGTATAATAACCAATAAAAGTAATAATGACAAATCAAGGTTTTAACAAATTCATAGAAAAAAATACACAAAAAAAATAAAACCCTCAGACAGAAAGTTTTACTTTTCTAAATAAATTTCATTGAATTTATAAAATTATAAGTTTCGTTTAATTAATTGATTTAATTCAACTGCATATTCCATAGGTAACTCTTCTCTAAACTTATCTAAGAACCCAAGTACAATTAGTTCAGTAGCTCTATCTTTTGAAATACCACGACTCATTAAATAAAATAAAACTTCATCACTAATTTTAGAAACTGTAGCCTCATGTTCAATATTACTAGATAAATTAGAACAAGTATTAACTGGAATTGTATCACTCTTAGAAATGCCATCTAAAATTAAGGTATCACATTGAACCATAGCTTCACTATTTTCTGCAGAAGTTTTTATATCAACCTTTCCTCTATAAGTAGCATTTCCACCATTTTGAGCTATGCTTTTAGATACAATATTACTTCTTGTATTACGTCCTAGATGAATCATTCTAGCCCCACTATCTTGGTTTTGTTCACTCTTCGCAACACTAATTGTAATACATGTACCACTAGAATTATCACCTTTTAAAACACAACAAGGATATTTCATAGTAACCTTTGAACCAATATTTCCATCAATCCATTCCATTACACCATTATCATCTACCATAGCTCTTTTAGTAACCAAATTGTAAACATTAGTAGCCCAGTTTTGAATAGTAGAATATCTACACTTACTATTTTTTCCAACATAGATTTCAACTACTGCCGCATGTAAAGAAGATTCACTATAAGTTGGAGCAGTACACCCTTCTACATAATGTAAAGATGAATTATCATCAACTACAATTAATGTTCTTTCAAACTGCCCCATGTTTTTACTATTAATTCTAAAATAACTTTGTAATGGTCTTTCCAAAGTAGTATTAGGTGGAACATAAATAAAACTACCACCACTGAAAACAGCAGAATTTAAAGCCGCAAATTTATTCTCATTTTTATTAACTATTTTACCAAAATACTTAAAAACAATCTCTGGATACCTCTTCATCGCATCTTCAATAGATGTAAATATAACTTTCTTCTTATCAAGTTCTTCTAACATATTGTGATAAATTACTTCACTTTCATATTGAACACCCATACCGCCAAGATGTTTTTCACTTTCAATTACCCCTAAATCATCGAGTTCATCTTTTACTGGTTTCAATACATTATTCCAATCGTTTTCTATTTTTTTATCAGCTTCATTAGATTTATAATAAATAATTTTATCAAAATCTAAATCAATATGAGGACCAAATTCAGGCAGACTCTGACGCAAAAAAGAATTATATCCATCAAGTCTAAAATCAAGAACTTTTTCTTCTTCGCCCTTTATAGCTGATATTTTTTTTACCTTCTCTTCACTTAATCCAACTATTTCCATAACTATCACCAATTTCTATTTTTATTCTACATCATCTAATATCTTTTTAGCGGCATCACTAGGAAGTAGAGCACATTTCTTACGATTAGGTTGAAGATAAATTTCATCATAAACATTCAATTCACCTAAAACATCTCTATCATAATCTTTTTCATTAATCATATTTTGATAATTACTTAAAATTTTATTAGCCTCTTCCAAAGTTTTACCAATTAAACTCTTCACTATAATACTAGTTGCAGAAGTACAAATTGCACATGCTTCTCCATCAAAATAAGCATCAACTACAACACCATTTTCAACTTTCATTTGCATATCTATATTATCAATACAACTATCATTATTAGTATTCTTAGTAATAAAACTATTATCATCAACTAATCCCTTATGAGTCGGATGTTGATAATTATCTAATATTACTTCTCTTTTAAAATCTTTATCCATTTATATCACCACTTTAAATATATCTTCACTATGCTTTAATGCATCAATTAATTTATCAACTTCTTCTTTAGTATTATATAAATACAAACTAACACGACAAGTATTCTTTATATTCAAATTATTTTTTAAAACCTTTGCACAATGGTTACCGGCACGAATCGCAATATTAAAATGATTTAAATATACAGATGTATCCTGACTAAATACCCCAGAAACATTAAAAGTAACTATACCACTCTTACTATTTGGATTGTATAAAATAATATTAGAAATCTTTTCTAATTCACCAATAAGATATTTTTTTAGTCCATATTCATGTTCATGAATTTTATAAACACCAATTTTTTGTACAAATTTAATAGCTTCTCCCATTCCAATAACTTCAGCAATAGGAGGAGTTCCTGCTTCAAATCTAATTGGTGAATCTTTTAATATATAGCTACCATCAGATTCAAAACTCTGATTCATTCCACCACCATATTTAAGTGGATCCATTTCATCTAACAATTCTTTTTTTCCATATAAAACACCAACACCAGTAGGTCCCGTCATTTTATGTGCTGAAAAAGCTAGAAAAGATGCATTAAACTTTTGAACATCTATTGGAATATGTGAAGCACTTTGAGCCGCATCAATTACAAAATAAATATTGTTTTTCTGACATATCCTACCTATTTCTTCTACATCTCGAATATCCCCAACAACATTAGAAATATGAGCACAAGAAATAACTTTTGTTTTACTAGTAATAGACTTCTCTATATTAGAAACAGTTAATTCGTGATTAGAATCTAATGGTACAAATTTCACAACAATACCAATCTTCTCTTGTAAAACTAGCCATGGTAATACATTAGAAGCATGCTCAGCTTCATTTATTAACACTTCATCACCAGGCTTTAATTTCTTTTGAAAGAATCCAAATGCAACCATATTAAGAGACTCTGTTGTACCAGAAGTATAAACTATTTCATCTTTACTTGAAGAATTAATAAAATCTTTAACAATTGATCGAACGTTATCATACTCCTCATTAGTCTTCATCGCATTATCATAATCGCCTCTATGAATATTAGATGTATACTTAGTATAATAATCAACCATCTTTTGAACAACACAATTCGGTTTCAAAGTCGTTGCTCCATTATCAAAGTAAATAATATCACCATTTAAAACTGGAAAATCATCTCTATTCATAATATTTCTCCTTTCTAAATCATTTCAATTTTTTCAATCATTTTTTTAACTTCAATAGCATCTAAAGAACCTTGATTAATAAGTAAAGCTCTAATTAAAAGTTCATAAGCTATTTTTTTTGAAATACCTCTACTCATAAAATAAAATAGTATATCATCAGAAAACTTTCCAATATATGCAGAATGTGAAGAAGTAACTTCATACTGATCTATCAATAACTTAGGAAGAATTGTACTATGACCATCACTAATATTAATAATTTGATTTTCCTGATTACAAACACAATTTCTACTAGTATTTAAAACCTTCCCACAAATATCAAAATCTAATTTATTACTATTTCTATTAACTCCATGATTATAAACATTACTAATCGTATTACTAGCATTATGATTAACATGAAGCATAAATTTATTATCGCCTCTACTAAGAACGCTAGAATGATATGAAACTTCACTATTTTCATCATCTAACTCTATCAAAACAGATGTAGATGCATCAAATATATAATGATAAACTACTAAACTAGAGTTTTTTCCAAGACGAAAAACATAAGAACAATCATCATCTTGATAAAAATATAATTCACGAACTTCATTATCCTCTACATTAATTATTTTTTCTTTCTTTATTTTTAGTTTATTCATATTTTTATTACTCACCTACACCATTTATACCGGTATAACCATTTTTTTCCGTTTCAAAAGCTAAATCAATATTACCAGTTTTTTGAATCTTACCATTATTCATTATGTGAACATAGTCTGGCTTAATATACTCTAAAATACGTGGATAATGAGTAATGATTAATACAGATGTAGAAGGATTAGAAGCTAAATAAGAATTAATATTTTCACAAACAATCTTTAAACTATCTACGTCTAAACCAGAATCTATCTCATCTAAAATAATAAACTTAGGCTTTAACATTTTTAATTGAAGAATTTCGTTCTTCTTTTTTTCGCCACCAGAAAACCCTTGGTTTAAGTGACGATGAATCATTCCAGAATCTAAAGATAATTCCTCCATTGACTTATCTATTCCCTTTATAAAATCAAAGTAATTAACATGCTTACCAGTAACTTCTTCAACAGCAGTTTTTAAAAATTCACTATTAGTAACACCAGAAACACTAATTGGATCTTGCATTGCTAAGAAAATACCTAATTTAGCTCGTTCATTAACTTCTAAATCATTAAGCACCTTACTATCAAATATAATTTCACCAGAATTAAGTTCATACTTATAATAACCCATTATAGTTTTAGATAAAGTTGATTTACCTGTTCCATTTGGTCCCATAACAGCATGAACTTCACCATCAGGTATAGTCAAAGATAAATCATGTAAAATCTTTTTATCAGAATCCACAACACTTACATTTATATTTTTTATTTCTAACACAAAATCACCTCATTATAATAGTACACCTCAAAGTGTCAAAAATTTGTTGTTTATTGAAACAATCATATTCTACCACAAAAGACCAAATTTTAAAAGAAAAAGCAACCCATTAGGATTGCCTATTTATCTTCTACCTCATCAGAATCACCTAGGTAACCCAAATCAGTATCATAAGTAATTGAATCATCACTACTATTATCATCAATTCCAATAACAGTATTAGCCTCAGCAACAGCACTTCCTAAAGCCGAAATACCAGCTACTTGTTCTTTTAAAACCTGATTTTGATGTTTCAAGTTTTCAATTACTTCCTTTTGTCTATCATTAATAGATTTTAATTTAGTATTTTCCCTAGTCAAAGAAGAATTTTGACCTCTAAAATGACTCATAGATTTTCTTAAAGATCTAAGTTCTTGTTCTTTTGAATTATTATCAGCTAGTAAAATTTCATTTGAAGATTTAATGTTTTCTAATTCATCTGCTTGATGATCAATAACCTCACGTTGACTTCTATTTTCATCAAGTAGTTTTCTAATTGTATTAGTTGCATTAAATATAACAGGATTAGTAATATCTTCATCAACTAAATCCATATTAGCCTCTTCTACATTAGAAACATTCTCATCATCATTTCCTGTATCAGAATCATCATCTGATTCATTGTCATCAACAGTTGTATCATCTACTTTATCATTATCTTCTGTATCAGTATCATCATCTGATTCATTGTCATCAACAGTTGCATCATCTACATTATCATTATCTTCTGTATCAGAATCAGCATCTGATTCATTGTCATCAACAGTTGTATCATCTACTTTATCATTATCTTCTGTATCAGTATCATCATCTGATTCATTGTCATCAACAGTTGCATCATCTACATTATCATTATCTTCTGTATCAGAATCAGCATCTGATTCATTGTCATCAACAGTTGCATCATCCACATTATCATTATCTTCTGTACCAGAATCAACATCTGATTCATTGTCATCAACAGTTGCATCATCTACATTATCATTATCTTCTGTACCAGAATCATCATCTGATTCATTGTCATCAACAGTTGCATCATCTACATTATCATTATCTTCTGTACCAGAATCATCATCTGATTCATTGTCATCAACAGTTGCATCATCTGCATTATCACTATCTTCTGTATCAGAATCAACATCTGATTCATTGTCATCAACAGTTGCATCATCTGCATTATCATTATCTTCTGTACCAGAATCATCATCTGATTCATTGTCATCAACAGTTGCATCATCTACATTATTACTGTCACCTATGCCAAAATCATTACTATCATTATTAGTAGCTGCAGCATCATTATCAACTTCTTGTGAAATAGAATTATTTTCAGATTCACCAGCATCACTAACCATATCAGAAGTATTATTTTCTGGAGTTGTTTCACCATCTCCATTAGAAAGAGGAACATCAGGATTATCGCCTACATTATTACCTGTTTCAAAATTCTGATTTTCAACATTATTTACTTGTTCCTGATTATCAGAAACTTGATTCTGAATCGGAATATCAATATTAGGAATTCCCAAATCAGGTACATTTTGTTGATCTTGATTAGGTGTTTCTTCCTGAACATTGTTAAAAGTTTCGTTATTATTTTGAGTATTATCAGAAATCTGATTATCTTGAGGTGCCTCACTAATTTGTTGTTGAACGTCATCAGAAGAAGATGGTGCCTCTGTAGAAGCTGTTGGTGGAGCTTGGTTTTGTACTAAAGAAGGATCATATTTAACTATTTGAGAATTTAAAACATTACTACTCATATAATAATTACCAAAATCATCTCTACCTATAAAACTAAAATAAGCACCACCAATGTTTTGACCTTGTATATTATATAAAGCAGCCTCTGAAAACTGATTATCAAAAACAAATTCAGCACTGTACCCCATTACACTCTTCATTTGTTCTTTTATTGCATTTGCAGTATTAACTAAATTAGTAGCTGAAAATGGATCAGATTTCGCATTAATCGCATCAATAACAGACTGTGTAGTCGCAACATTCTTTTCAACCAATAACAAATTATCATCAAGTTTAGTAATAGCTTTATTTTCAAATGGAATTAAAACATCACCATTTGAGTTAATCAATCCCAAAGAAGTATATGGAGTATGTCCAATAGCTTCTTTTAATATCGTTGTAACAATTATATTTTGGTTAGAAAGTTCCCCATCCTTTATAAAATAATAAAGTTGACCATTATCCATTTTTGCATACGTGCATTCGCAATCAGGATAACCAGGATCTCTAACCTGCCCCTTTAATATCTCCATATCACAAACCAACTCCTATTATACATAAAATAATATCATATTTTTTCTATATAAACAATAAAATTTGTATAAAATTTAGAATTTACACACAATATAAAAGTGAATACTTGCTGTGTTCACCAAAAGGCAACTGGGGTTGCTTTTCTTTTTGTATTTAGATACAATAACTATGGTGATTATATGAAAGAACAGAAAAAATTAGAAATGCAAATGTTTTTACTTTTTATAATCGTATTTATCTTTTTTGGAACGATTACACTAACTATAAAACTAGGCGGAATCATGACTCCAAAGATAGATAAAAAACTAAATGATTATGTGGAAAAAAATTATAAAGAAATTAAAGATGACATAATAGTTAAAGATACAAAATATATTGAAAAAGATTCAACATATAGAAAAAAAGTAGTAAATAAAAAAAATAAAAATTTATATTTCTACGTTAACTATAAAAATAAAAAGATAAAATCATCTTATAAAAAGGACTATCAAGAAGGAGCAACATTATTCAATAAAGAAAAAATAGGATTTGAAAAGGAAATCTCAAATAAATATAAGGAAACAAAGATTACATTTCCTAAGAAATTAAACAGTTATACCAAAATGAATCAAGAAAAAATAATCACAGGTAATATTAAAGACATTCCAATATATATAATATCAACTGAGCTCGCAACAACAAACTGGAATCAAAAAAACTTAGTAAAAGAAATTAATGATTATAATAAATATTTAAATAGCAAAAATTATAATCCAAAAAAGTATAATTTAACTATTTCTAACACAAAAAAAATAGAACAAACAATAGAAATTAAAAATTTAACAACAAAATTAACAGAAAAAGACCTTAATTCAATAATTGATGGTATAATAAAACAAGATAAAAATATTATAAAAAAGTATAATATAGATTATCAATATACCAATTAGGAGGATAGATTATGGAAGATTGTATATTTTGTAAAATAGTAAATAATGAAATTAAATCACACACAATTTATGAAGATGAATTAGTAAAGGTATTCTTAGATGCTAACCCTGAAACAAATGGACATATGCTTATTATTCCAAAAAAACATTATCAAAATATCTTGGATTTAGATGAAAAAATAATTCCACATGCAGTAAAAATAATAAAGGAAAAACTTTATCCTTTAATAAAAGAAAAACTTCATTGTGATGGTATGACTATTGCTCAAAATAATGAATATGGACAAGAAGTCAAACATTTTCACATTCATGTAGTACCAAGATATGAAAATGATCAAGATTATCATAGCTATAATAAAGACATACTAATAAGTATAGAAGATATTTATAGTAAGCTAACAAATGTATAACAAAAATCAATTATAAAAATTAAAAATACAAAGTACGTACAAAAACTTGGTATTTTTTTTATGATTAAATCAACAAAAGGCTTTAAAACATAAATAATAAATAATGACATAACTCCCCAAACAAGACTTATTTCAAGAGCAATATAATGACCAAAATTAAATTTCAAATCACTATAATCCCAGAAAACATGATTAAATATTTTTTCAATTAAAAAACCACCAATAAATTCTAATATAGTAAGAACAAAAAATGAAAGTAAAAAAACTAAAAAAATTTTTACAACTCTATTAACCTTAATCCTATTAAATACAAATCTCATTATAGCAATTATTAAACAACAACCAAAGCCATAAACAGGTATCCAAGGTCCATACATTATCCCATTATTCATATTATGAAAAAAGAATGTTTTTAAAGTAGTTTCAAGTATAAAACCTATCATGGAATAAATTAAGAATGAGTTAATATAGTATTTCACAATTATCACCAATATTAGTATGCACAAAAAAAGAGAATATTCTCTCTCTTTTTAATAAATTATACTGCTTCCTAAAATAATAGCTAACAAAATGTATAAAACAATAATAAATACAAATCCGTTGCTACCTCTTCCGCAAGAAGTAGTATTTTCTTGACAAGACATGTCTACACCTCCTTAAATATATACACCTAAAATAATGACTAAAAGAATAAATAATACTAATATGATTGCTGATGATGAACCACAACTACCCATATTTTTTCCTCCTTTTTTTTAGTATTCACATTATTTTATGGCAAAAGTGCAATTTGTGTGATTATATCTATCCAATTTATTAAAATTTCTTGCTTTACAAAAAAAATTAGAGTAATATCAAAATAGGTGAGAACTATGTCATATAAAATACTATTATGTTTATCAATACTCCCTTCTATAATACTAGGCTACATAGTATACAAAGAAGACAAAGTTGAAAAAGAACCAGCATCACTATTGACAAAACTAATTCTAGGCGGAGTAATATCAGCTATATTAACAGTTATAATATCTATTATCTTAGAAGCTATATTCCCCTTTTTAGCAATAGAAAATAAAACAACACTAGAATCATTAATAGAAATATTATTCGAAGTTGCCCTAGTAGAGGAATTTTGTAAATGGCTAGTTCTAAAAAAAATAACCTGGAATAATAAAGAATTTAATTATTTATATGATGCAATTGTCTATGCAGTATTTGTATCCATTGGTTTTGCTACTCTAGAAAATATTTTTTATGTATTAGATGGTGGTATTGGAGTAGCTATATTAAGAGCTATATTATCAGTACCTGGTCATATTTTTTATGGAGTATTCATGGGATATTATTATGGAATCAGTAAACTTGGTGAAATAAATAACAGAAATGATATAAAGACAAAAAATATAATTTTATCAATTGCAATACCAACCATCTTGCATTCAATTTTTGATTTTTGCATAACAAATCCCAACATGATTTCCCTAACCATCTACCTAGTATTTATAATCTTATTATATATAAATGCATTCAAAAAAATAATTAAACTATCAAAGATTAAAAAAAGTATAATTCCAAAACAAATAATATCTTATTGCCCAAACTGTGGAACAAAAATAATTGACAAATATTGTTCAAATTGTGGTAATCAAATTGAAAAGTAATAAAAAAGCTATATTTCATTGCACAATATAGTTTTTTTTGTTATCATAAGTAATTGATAGGAGGAAAATAATGAACAAAAAGAAAATAATACTTTGCTTAAGTGCCTTAGCAATCGTTGGAACAATAACCACAGGATGTGGAAAACAGGCAAAATTAAAAACTGACGAAAATACAGTTGTATCATTCAAAAAAGGAAAGATAACAGCTAATGATTTATATAAAGAACTAAAAAAAGATTCAGTAGAAAAGCTTATTAATATGATTGATCATAAACTTTTTGATAAAAAATACCCTTCTGATGATACAGAAGAAAAACAAGTTGAAAATCAATTAAAACAAATTAAAACATATTATGGTTCAGATGAAAGTACATATAAATCTGCATTAAAAACATATTTTGGTGTAGAAACAGAAGACGAAGCTAAAGAGTTATTATCACTTGAATATAAAAGAGGTTTAGCAGTAAATGACTACTTAGAAGATAACATCACTGATGAAGAAATTCAAAAATATTATGATGAAAATATTTATCCAGATATAAAAGCAAGTCATATATTAATATCTGTTGATACAACAGATAAAATGAGTGATGATGAAAAGAAAAAAGCTAAGTCATCAGCATTAAAAAAAGCTAAAGAAGTTATCTCTAAATTAGAAAATGGAGAAAAATTCGAAGATTTAGCTAAGAAGTACTCAACTGATAAAGATACAGCATCAAACGGTGGTAGCCTAGGATATATAAATAGTGATGACATGGATGCAAGCTTCTGGAATTCATTAAAAGATTTGAAGAAAGGTGAATATACAAAAGAACCAGTTGAAACATCTTATGGATATGAAATCATTAAAAATGAAGGAGAAAAGAAAAAAGCATCATTAAAAAGTAAAAAGTCATCAATCAAGAAAACATTAGCAAAAGAAAAATTAAGCAATGACTCATCACTTTACTATAAATCATTAATTGAAATAAGAAAAAGTAAGAATATAACATTCGGAGATAGTGAATTAGAAAAAGATTACAACGATTATATGGATACATTAATAGAAAATGCAACAAAGAACCAATCTAGTTCAAATTCAAATCAATAAAGGCCTCAAGAATTGAGACCTTTTTCTTATGAAATTTTTTGATAAAATACAACATGATTACTATACATAATAAGTTTATAATTATCACTATACTTCAAATAATTATAAATAGGAAATTTATCAGGAACTAAATAATAATCGAAATCATAATATTTTATCAAATCTTCATATTCACCACTTAAATTACTAATACCAAGGTAATCGGAATAATTATAAGAAGAATATAAATCTGCTCTACCATCAACAAAAACAGGAATATTTTTATAGACTAAATATCCACCATAATCATAAAAATTATATAAACGCTTAGGTTTCTCTTTTTTTATAATTTCAATAATTTCATCATTAAGCATCTTGATATTACACTTATTTTTAATATTTTTTATATTTATAACAAACAATAATATACAAAGTAAAGTCACCATTAAGATAACGCCACATGTTCCATTATCATACTTTCTAACAGATACATAATCAAATACAATGAATGACATGGAAATATAAGTATATGGCCAGAATCTAATACTTTTCATACCTAAAAAGAATACAAATATAAAAATAATTAAATCTAAAAAATTTATTTTTCTTTTACTAAACAAGAATGTAAAAAAGATTAATGCTATCAAAATTAAATAAGGATAATGACTTAAATTACTCAAATTAGTTGGATGCCACTCAGATATATTAGCTTGCATTAACTTATCAGCCATATTTTGATATGGATAAACAAGCATTTTTATCCCATGAGGATTTATAATTATTGCTAAAACACATAAAACAAACGCAATCAAGTACTTAATATTTTGTTTTTTTGTATTTTTACTAGACTCAATCTTAGAACAAGAAAATGAAAATAGTCCCGTTACTAAAAATATAATTATAAACAAATAAGGCAAATTGGAACTTCCACCGTGTACATTAGACCATATAACTGATATTAACGGTAAAAAGTATATTTTCCTAGAATTTTCATTCTTCTTTAAATCAAATAGAAAGTATAAACAGAGTGCAAAAAGAATAAAGCTAATCATATATGGTCTAGCTTGAATCATTCCATAAAATGAAATTAAAAATGTAATCCAACACAAAGTAAATGGAATATTCTTTTTGTATCCATCTTTATTAGAAAAAAACAAAGTAATTGATAAACCAACTAACATTGAAATAGTATATACCACAATATGATATCTTGGGAAAACAATTGATAATCCATACAATATCACTTCAAATAACCACTCATGACTCATCCAATACTTACCATTAAGATACCAAGAAAAAACATCATGAGTTAGAATAGTATGATTTTTAAACATATATTCTCCAGCTTTTATATGCCAATAATAATCTGGATCTTTAGAAAAAAATAATAACAAAAAGAAACATAAAGAAATTATAAATAACAATAGACAAATACTTATTCTATTTGAATAAATAAGTTTCTTAATCTTTTCCATAACTAAATCCTTTCTGATATAAAGCCTGTTTTATTTTACACTCCAATTCATAACCACTATACTTTTTACTATATCTTTTATATAATTTATCATATTGCCTTTTATATACATCTGAATCATCTTCTAATTGTACATTTTGTAATTGAGCATTAATTAAATTTTGAGAGAATCCCTCTTTGTATAAATCATTTCTTATCTTTAACATGATTGCTTTATTACTTTTTCCTCTACTAGAGGTAATAATCCTATTAATTCGTTTATCTATCTTATCTTTTTGAATATCATCAGTATAATCATCTAATACTTCACAAATAATTTCTAAAGCAACTCCCTTATCTTGTAATTCTTTTTTTATTATAAGCGGACCATGAGAAGTAGTAATAATCTTATTATTAAAAAAACTTCTAGCATAAACTAAATCATTTATATATCCTTGTGACTCTAATTTTGATACAGCTTCATCAATAAATTCAGAAGGATATTCTTTTTTCTTTAAATACTCATAAACTTCTTTCCTACTATGAGCTCTGCTTTTTAAATATTTTAACGCAATATAATAAACATCACACTTTTCATTGTATTTAAGCATAGATTTTTTATCATCTATCTTTTTACTAAGCAATAGATTATATTTCAATATAACTTCCTCATAAAGTTCAAAAGTACAAGTAGTAGTAATTATTTGATATTTACCATTTTTTAATTTTTTATACTTAATAATATCCATAAAACCACCTATAATTATTATAGCACATAAAAAGAAAAGTCCTTAACTTTTCTTTATTTGTAGAAGTCCAGCTTCTACTTCTTCCAACGCCCTTCCAATATTCTTTTTACACTTATAGCTATTCTCCGGCATTTGTAAATAACCATTTTCTGAAATTTCCTTACTACGTCTGGCCGCTATATGAACTAACTCATATTTAGAATCTACTATATTTAGTAATTTATCTATAGATGGGTATATCATTTGTATCACACTCCCTACTATAATCATAGTAAAGGTGTGTAAATAAATCAATATATATGACACAATTAGACATATTTTTTACACTGGATATTTTTAATGGTTTTACACCGTTGTATGTAAATTATCTAAAGTTACAGCAAGAACCACATTGAACATTACTTACAGTATTTTCTTCACAACAAGAATATTCTGGTCTATAAGTATGTCTATAAACATGGTGATTAATTATTCTAGTACGAATTGGACAAACATGTGGTACTTCATGATAAATAGTTCTATGAACGCATTTTTCTTGCATTGCCTCTTTTATAGGGCTACTAACAGTAGTCATTTGAGGTTGCATATTATTATTACTATTGATCATATCAATATCAACATTCATTTCATTTTGAACTACATTATTATCACCTACAAAATTTGAATTCATTTCAAATTCATTTGCTCTTCTAAACATATATATTTCCTCCTATCTAAAATATTTTATTCAAGCCATTCATCTGTGCATATATATTTAGCCCAACTAAAATAAAAAGAGATTACATACATTTACAACTAACGACACTTTTTTACAATATAAATTATATTACTTTACATTTTGTGTATACATATAACATTTATGTAAACTTAAACAAAAAAATAAATAGGCAATCACCTATTTATAATCTTCATATATCTAGAATGGAAGTTTAAAATTACCATTACTCATTTGTTTCATCATCTTTTTCATTTGATCAAATTGTTGTAATAAACGATTTACTTCTTGAACTGATGTACCACTACCCTTAGCAATTCTAGTTTTTCTACTAGCCTTTATTATATCAGGATGTTTTCTCTCTTGTGGAGTCATTGAAAGAATAATAGCCTCAATATGAGCCATCTGTTTAGGATCTATTTTTACATTATTAAGCCCCATCTTTGAAGCACCAGGAATTAACTTAAGTAAATTTTCTAAAGGACCCATTTTTTTGATTTGCTTCATAGTAGATAAAAAATCTTCCAAATCAAATTTACCATTTTGCATCTTTTTAGCTGTTTTTTCTGCTTCTGCCTCATCAATCGCTTCAGTTGCCTTTTCAACTAAAGAAACTATATCACCCATTCCAAGTATTCTACCAGCCATTCTTTCAGGATCAAATGTATCCAAACCATCCATCTTTTCACTTACACCAATAAATTTAATTGGAATATTAGTTAAATGTCTAACAGATAAAGCAACTCCACCTCTTGTATCACCATCAAGTTTTGTTAAAATAACACCAGTTAAAGGAAGGGCTTCAGAAAAACCAGTAATTACATTTATAGCATCTTGTCCCATCATTGAATCAATAACAAGTAAAGTTTCATGCGGCTTAATTTCATTTTGGATTTCATCAAGTTCTTTCATTAAGTCATCATCAATATGAAGACGACCAGCAGTATCTATTAATACATAATCATATCCATTTTCTTTTGCATATAGAAGTGCATTTCTACAAATCTCAACAGGATCATTCTTACCTTCTTCATAAACTTCAATATTAAGTTGTTTTCCGATTTGCTTCAATTGATCAATAGCAGCAGGTCTATAAACATCACACGCTACTAATAAAGGTTTCTTATGATTTTTCTTACGAAGCATATTAGCAAGTTTCCCAATAGTAGTAGTTTTACCACTACCTTGTAATCCAACTAACATTAAAATAGCCGGATTACCATTCATATTTAAAGGTGCACTCTCTCCACCAAGTAATTCAGTTAATTCATCTTGGACAATCTTTACAAATAAATCACCTGGCTTAATACTCTTTTGAACTTCTTCACCTAAAGCCTTCTCTTTTACATTCGCAACAAATTCTTTAACAACCTGGTAATTAACATCAGCTTCTAATAAAGCCAATCTTATTTCCCTCATCATTTCAGAAATATTATCTTCTGTAATCTTTCCATATCCCTTTACTTTATGAACAACATTTTGTAATCTTTCTCCTAAGTTTTCAAACATTTTTATCACCTAATACTTATTATACAAAGAAAAAACTCATAAGTAAAGAAAACAAGAGTTACTTAACTCTTGCTAAACTCCCCATTGGATCCCATGGTTCTAACTTAATAACTTCTTCATCAAGCATTTTTAAATGTTCATTGCTAAGATACTTTTTATTAATGACAACTTGATAAACAAATTCAGAGAACCATTCATCAGTCATAACATAAAATCCATCTTTTCCTACATCTTTACCCCAACTATTTTCTATTCTATAACGAGTTGGTTGATCATCATCTAAATCAACACCTGTTAATAACATTGCATGTGTCATTAAACTTTCACCATAATTTAATCTATCAGCCTTTGTCATTGTAAAGTTAGTAGAAAATAATTTGTCAACATCTAATATGTTTTTAGATAAAATTCCTTCAACTCTAGTTGAAAATTGACCAACATCACTACCAAACCAAACAGGAACATTATCCTTCATTTGCTTAATCGCAAGCATCTTTAAATCACCAATAGGTAAATTCAAATAATTAACTGGACTACCATCAACAACATTGCCCAAAAATTTAACAGTAAAACATCTACCAAATGGCTTATCATCAGTTGGAGCATTGATAACACTTACATAATCGTCTAAATTAACTTTAACGTACTTTTCAAAAAATTCTACAGGTGTAATATTATTAATCTTAAAGAATCTATCATCTTTATCTCTATATTCAAAATCAAATGATTGAGGTGGCGTACCTAAACAAATAGAAAGAATTCTATAAACTTCATCTAACATACCTTTCTTCTTTTCTCTAAGCTCTGCCAAAGATAAATTTTTATCATTTCTAATATCTCTAGCAAACTCTCTTAATTTTAAAGTTAAGTACCTATCCATTTCCTTAGTTGCTGAAGAACTAACAACTTCTGGCATAACATCTTTAGGAACAACACCATATTTTTTTACCAAACTCTTAAACATATCCCATTGCCCACCATCTTGTAATGGATCTTTCAATAAAAATTGTACATATCTACTGTCTAGATCTTCGTCTTTAGTTTCAATAATATTTTCTAAAAAATAATTACTCTTTTCTAACTTATCATAAAAAAGTGGATAACTTTGAGAAAGCTCTATTGTTTTCATATTTAAATTTTTCATAACTTCTAATCTTAAAAAATTAAGTCCCGCAAACATCCAACATCTACCAGACTGTTTTTGATTTGTAATATCACCCGTTGGTATAGAAATTGAAAATTGATGATTTATCTCTCTAAGTTCAAAACAATTTAAAGCAGATTTTTCAATACCATTACTTGTTGTAGCATTCATAGCTACTATATTACTTTCTTTTTCTAAAAATTTACCTCTAAACTCATCCAATATAGTATTAGTAATATCTTTCATAACATCCTCCCATAAATAATATGAACAAATTAAAAAAAATTATGTGAAAAGTAGAATTTTTTAAAGCAATATGATATCATTAAAACTATAGGAGGTATAAAATGAAAAAGAATATATTATTAACTATAGCAGTACTATCAATGTTTTTAGCTTTACCATTTAATGTAAGTGCAAAAGCTAAAGCAGATTCATTGGAAGACACTATAAATGAAGAAATCAATACATTTGATGGACAAGAAGGATATGAAGACTACGTAAAAACATTGAAAGAAGCAGACTTATCAGAATATAAAGAAAGTGATGACAAAGTAAATGTATACATCTTTAGAGGTAGCACATGTAGTCATTGTCTAGATGCTGTTGCTCACTTTGCTAGCATTGCAAAAGATCAGGGAAAGTATTTCAACGTTAAAACATATGAAGTATGGTCTAATTCAGATAATAATGATTTAATGAATGATGCAGCGAATGAAATTGGTGATTCTGAAGTTAGTGGAGTTCCATACATTGTAATTGGTAAAAAATCATGGAGTGGTTATGCAGCTAGTTATGATGATGAAATGATGAAAGAAATAAAAAGTGAATACAACAAAGATAAATCTAAAAGATATGATGTTATAAAAGCTGTTAATGGAGAAGCAACTGGTGAAAAAAGTAGTATAGCTGGTGATGTAATTTCAGTAGTTATAATTATTGCAGTCATTGGATTAATAACTTATGGAATTATATCTGCTAGAAAGAAAACAAACTAAAAAACAATCGAAAGATTGCTTTTTTTTATGGAACAATTAATATCTGTCCTGGAGAAATTACTGTAGAAGTAAGATTATTAGCTTGAATTAAATCATTTACAGAAACATTATACTTACGAGATATATCCCATAATGTATCTCCTCTTTTGACTGTATATTCATTTGAAGATTTAGTACTAGGAATTATTAATTCTTGACCAACATAAATAGTTAAATTACTAAGATTATTAGCCTTAATCAAATCATTTACATTAACACCATTCTTTTGCGCTATACTCCACAAAGAGTCACCTTTTTGTACAATATAAGAATTAGAAGATGTTGTTGTAGTAGGAAGAAGTATTTTTTGTCCAATAGAAAGTACATTACTACTAAGATTATTAAGTTGTTTTAACTGATCAACACTAACATTATTTTCTTGAGCTATCCCCCATAATGTATCCCCTCTTTTAACTGTGTAATAATTACCTACAGATGTACTTCCAGGAAGAGAATAAGGCGTATTTGTATAAGTAGCAATAGCCTTAACAACTCCCTCAGCATATTTATCAAGATCAGATTGAAGCTTAGCTAAATCTCTTTTATTATCAATAAAACCATATTCAACCAAGATAGCTTCAGTAGGAGTCGTTTCACGAATAATGTAATAATAATCTTTATTAGGGTTTTCAGGCAATCTTCTTTGATATACCTTACGTTTTATTTGACCTGCATCACCTATATTATCCAACACAAGATTAGCTAGAGTAGGATCATTACGAAGAGCATAAACTACTTCAGCACCTTCGCCACCACAAAATTGGCCCTCTCATGGTATAAATTATTTTGAAAAAATTTTTTAAATTTTGTAGGTACTCAAAAATTTCTATCACAGTTAAAGAAATTACATTATATTATATTTATTATTAATACTCTCTAAGTTTTATAATTAAACTTACCATTTCTATACATTGATTATTTTTTTAGCTCTCCCTATATTTAACTTTAAAATATTCATCTATATTTGTTTTAACCTTATCAAAATCAAGTAAAATATCTGTTTTATTATATAGATTTTTATAGTAAAACTCTTTATAACAATCTATACAATCTGACTTGTTCGCACTTTTAGGTATTAGATATCTAATTATTGATTTCTCTAAATCTGCATACAGTTTTTCATCTTTTAATATTAAATAATAGTAAACAAGCCAATATCTCTCTTCATCATACTCTTTTATTATATTTAAGTTATCTTCAGTAAATAATTCTTTTTTCAAATAATATGATATTAAAATACTATTTTTTGTATCAATTACTTTTAAATTTACTTCATTAGTTCTAACTTTATCCAAACAATCTAACTTGTCTAATAGAAGAAAATAATAAATTTGTTCGTCATGATAATTTTTTCTTAAGCTTTCTATATAAAATCTTACAATAGTATTTTTAAATTGATCACTTGTAAACGCTTCAAACGAATTAAGAATTTTATCAATATATAAAATAATTTCTGGAAATTCTTTTATCAAATATAATATTTGATGATAATTGTACTTATTTAAATAAGTATTACTAAAATCAATTTTTCTGAAAAATTTACTTTTAAAAAAATTAACAATAAAAACTCTTTTCAGTCTATAATCTTCTAATTTGTTTAATCTATATATTAACTGATTAGTAAAAAACAAATTATTATTATACTTTATTTTTCCTTTAATAATTTTCATACTTTGGCTATATTGTTGGCGACTGCTTTTACTAGTAATAATTTTCCAATATTTTTCAATCCTATCATCATTTGTATATTTTAGATAATCATATATTTTAATCTTTTCTTCATTTTTTGTTAGATCATATTTTTCTAGCACTTCATCAAAAATATCCGTAACATAATCAACATAGTTTTTATTAACAAATAAGTAAAAATCATCAGAAAAATAAGAAAAATAACATTTGATTCCTTTTTCCTTCATTTTTTCTTCAAGACTCTTGCTTATTTTTCTAGATAATAATTCAGCCATAAATAACGAAATATAATTACCCATAATAAGTCCAGCTGTTCTTCCATTATTCATATGAGATAAGTACTTATCTACTTTTTTATCATCAGTTAAATCATTTAATATATAATGCGTATATATTTTTTCATAAAAAGATTTTATATCAAACCTTAATAAATAATCATACTCTATTAATTTATTATAATCATTAAGTTGCCATTCATCGTAATTATTTTCTTTAAATTCACCAAGCTCATATGATATTTTCATTCTTTTGTGTGAATCAAGCTCTTCAAATCTTTCAAAATCAATTGAAAACTCATTTAATTTAATTTTGTAATATTTATATGCTACATAAAAATTATAAATATTAGGTATCTGTAATGTTCTAAATGCATTATTATCTTTTTTAATTCTGAAAATAAAAGGTTCACTCCAAGTCTTTTTATTGATATTAACTGTTGAAAAGTCCATATTCTCAATATCTAAAAAAAATCTAATTGTATTTTTAAAATTATAGTAATAGTTTAGTCTCATATAATCACCTCTAGGACTATTTTACCATAATATTAATTTTTATTCTTACCTTTTCTACCATAAGGATTTCGAGCCAAATTTAAATTTTTGTATGTAAAAGTATTATCAGGTATTACTTCATACTTGTATTGTATTGTTATTACTCTATCCTTATCAATCACTATTCTATCTATCAACGAATGAACTAATTCTTTTTTTGGTTTATTTAAATCTAATAGTTTTTTTATTTTTTTAGTATAATCAGGTAATTCATTTAATTTACATTTTACTTCATATTTTCCCATTTGATTATTATCTATACTTAAATTTATTTCTTTTAGTTTTTCTTCATATGGTTTGGCTAACTCTTTATAAGTATCAATAGTAATAACTTCATTATATTTGTCTTCATATAAAGATGTTAATCTCTTTGTAATGCTTTCTTTTTCACTTAATAACTTATTTATGTTATTATCCAAAGTTCTTGTTTGTTTTTCAACTTCTTGTTGTACCGTCTTATTAAGTTCTTTTAAATCTAAATTATTTAATTGTACTGATATATCTTTAATAAATTTGTCCATTATCTGGTCTTCTAAATAATTATATGGAAAAAAATGAGATTGGCATTGCTCTCTAATTGGATCTCTTGCGTACCTATTACAATTAACAGTCCAATAATCATGATTTTTTCTATATAGAACACTAAGTCTATTGCCACATTCTTTGCAAAATAACTTACCTTCCAATAGCCTTTTCTCTCTTCTGTTTTTCGGCTGTACATCTTTTGTATTTTGTTTTATTAGTTTAGAAATGTATTCAAATGTATCTTTACTAACTAATGGCTCATGTGTATTCTCTACTACCATCCACAAACTTTTATCTAACGTTATTTTTTTCTTTGACTTATAATTAACCTTTGTTTGTGTATGTTGTATCATATCACCGGTATATATTCTATTTGATAAAATTTTCTTTATTGAAGAAATATTCCAAGTGTTTCTATTTATCAGTCTAGTTGAATATTTTGTACCTTTGTAGCCACTAGGAGTAGGATATCCTTTTTCATTTAACATAGTTGCAATTCTAGATGGTCCTATTCCATTTTTTCTCCATTCAAATATTTTTTTTACTATTGGAGCAGTTACAGGATCAGGAATTAAATGACCTTTATCTTCTGAATCTCGCATATAACCAAAGCATGGTAAACTTCCAACAAATTTTCCATTTTTTCTTTTTTCATTTAAAACATTTCTAATCTTAATTGAATTTTGTTTACTGTAATAGTCATTACAAGCCATTATAAATGTTGAAGAATCATTACTTGCTTGGTTTTTAAAACTATCATAAGCTTCAAGTATTGAAATAAATCTAATATTGTTTTCAGGAAAGAATGATTCCATATAATATCCTGTCATAACATGATCTCTACCCAATCGTGATAGATCCTTTACTACTACACAATTTATCTTTTTGTTCTTTATATCATCAAGTAACTTTTGAAATCCAGGTCTTTCAAAGTCAGTTCCAGAAAATCCATCATCAACATATTCTCCAACAAGATTAAAATTATTACTATTTACATAACTTCTTAATAATTTTTTTTGATTAATTACACTTTCACTATCAGATTCATATTTTTTGTCTTTATCTTCTTGAGATAATCTTATATAGATTCCAGTATTGAAATCTTTACCAATTAAGTTATTATTCATTTTACCTCCTTTTACTTAATTGGGTATTAAGACAAATGAATGATAACATCATAATAAAATTATTGCAAATCATTAGATGAATGATTCTCCTTTTTTTCTTTAATTATCTCTTCAATAAGATATTGTAAAATAAGATCTTTAAATGAAATGTTATTCAAATAGGCTCCTTCCATAATTAAACCACCTATTTAAATTTATGTTTTTATTTATTATTTTTGAATTTTTTTCATACATATATCTACTTCCTTTCTTTTTTATATTAGTATTACTAATAATATTATTAGAATTATTTATTATATTTAATTTTTATATTATATTTATTATATTATTATTGAACTATATGTCCTTTGAGTGTTAAAAAAACATCTAACCCATTAGAAAAAATCTTCAGGTAGGTCAGATGTAAACTTTTCTTCATTAATATAAATTTTTCTTTGAAATTTATGTTTATATTCCATAATAATGTAATTATTATCTGCTAATTCTTTTAATAGGCTTGATATCCTTCTTGGACCTACTCCAAGATAATTTCATAAGTATTTATTATCAGCATAACAGTAACCTTCTTTATGAGATAAAAGCATAATTATTCCACATAAAAGTTTGTTACCAACGCATATATTTCTATCTAAAATTATAAACCATGGTATTTTTACATATTTATCGTATTCCATTTATTACTCTCCCTTCGTATTTGTCTTTAGTATTTCTAAGTAGCCTCTTTCTAATAATTCTGTCATCATTTTAGAAATAGATACTCTATAAAATTTAGACATTAATTTAATTCTATTAAATAAGTCTATTGGTAAATATAATTTAAATATTCTCAAACTATTCCTCCTTCCTAAATAGGATGATTGTCCTATTATTTTTACTGTTTTTAATTAGAGCAGGATAAGAAGATAGCGCCACAAACAAAAAAACTCCTTATAATATAAGGAATTGTTATGGTGCTATTCTTATTTCGTACTTACGAAATTCATCCTACTTTGTAGGTTCATATAAAGGATGATTACTAAATATCTCCTTTATTTCTCTTATCTTTAAATCTTATTAGTTCATCCTATTATTATAAAAATATAAAAATTAATAGGATGATAGAACATAATTACCACCTCCTTAAAATGAAAAAAGAAGACCTAAGTCCTCTTTGCATATTATTTCATTTTACTATATTTTACCACTTGACTTTTATAAGTCAATGAATATCCGATGCTTTTTTGTGCTTTATTTTTCTTTTTTTTACTTTTTTTTGCTTTTTTTAACTTTTTTTTGCTTTTCGATGCTTTTTGATGCTTTTTTGTGCCGAATGATATTATTGTTAAAATTATTTAAAGATAAATTATGTACTAAAACTTACTACTAGAGATATTAAAGAACTTATTAAAAAAACCTAATAATTTATCTATAACATTATTTTTCTTTTCTTGTCTATCATTTGTAGGAGTAAACATGTTCATAGGTGGAAGAATTGATGATACTTCAGTACCATTTGTTTCTACTCTTCCTTGTTCGAATGATTTTTGGATAAAGTTATATGTTTCTTCTTTGTTAAGATTTTCTTCATCAATTATCTTATCTAATTCTTCTTTTTTCTTACTATCCATAAATGATTCAAAATCAGCATATACATTTGAATCTTGATCCAATGATTCAATAAATGTCATAATTAAATCTTTCTTATTTCTTAAATCTGGACTTGCCATAATAGTCTTTTGAATAGTTATAAGAATTTCTTTATCTTCCATATTAGAATCATGATATTTTTTAACTAGTCCTAGAATGTAATCAATATTAACCTCAATAGATTTTATTAATTCCATTTCAAATACTACATCTTCAATAACATCAGTTCTTTCTTGTTTAGCTTTATTTCTAAATTCATTATAAAGTTCAATATAAATACTATGATAGTCTTGTTTATCTCTTTCACTAATTAACTCTTCATTCTTGAATTCATCAAATGAAGATAATATATTTGTTACTTTTAATATTGCACCATATAACTTAATAAATTCTTTTTGTTCTGCTTCACTTTGCATTAGTTCTCCTGGTGCAAATTTAGAAGTTAACTTTGCAACTAAAGATTTATAACCTTCAAACATTTTGCCATTATCATCTTCATATCCATAATAGTAATCATTATATGGTTTTAATAAAACTATTCCATGAGCTTTCTCATCACCAAATTTAGCAAGTGCTTCATTAAGTCTATCTTCTAAATTTCTAAATGAAACTATATTACCATATGTTTTTACACTATTTAAGATTCTATTAGTTCTTGAGAAAGCTTGAATTAATCCATGCCATTTTAAATTCTTATCAACCCATAATGTATTTAATGTTTTTGCATCAAATCCTGTTAAGAACATATTAGCAACTATTAATATATCAATCTCTCTATTCTTCATTCTTAAAGAAACATCTTTATAGTAATTTTGGAATTTTTCTGATGATGTATCATAACTTGTTCCAAACATATTGTTATAATCCTTAATAGCATTTTCTAAGAATGTTCTATCATCTGTACTTAATGTTTCTGTTGATTCAGAGTTTTCATCAATTACTCCATCTTCTCCATTAACACCATAAGAATATATTATAGCTACTTTAAGATTACTCTTTTTAATATCCAACTGTTTTTTAAATTCAGCATAGTATTCTTTAGCCATTTTAATGCTTGATACAGCAAATAACGAATTAAAACCATTAATATTCTTCTTAGACTTAATTTCTTCTGCATCTTGCTTTTTAGCCACTACAGAAACATTATCTAAAGTTGAGTAAACATAACTTTCTGATGTCTTAGTTTTCATACTAAAATGCTCTATTATGTAATCTGTAATCATAGAAATTCTAATTTGATTATCAAATAGTTTTTCTTCATCAATATTATATACTTTTTCATCTTGAACACCATCACGAATATCAATTCTTCCAACATATTCATATCTAAATGGTAAGACGTTCTTATCAGCAATAGCATTTACTATTGTGTAAGTATGTAATCTTTCTCCAAAAATTTGTTCTGTCGTTTCAGAAATACCTTTAATTGTTCTAGCATTCTCTGGAAATATTGGAGTTCCAGTAAATCCAAATAAATAATACTTATTAAACTTCTTAATAATAGATTTATGCATATCACCAAATTGTGATCTATGACATTCATCAAATATAAATACTACATGCTTATTAAATACATCACTGTTCTCGTTTTTCTTAATGAATTGTGATAATTTTTGAATTGTAGTAATAATAATCTTGGTACTTGGATCATTTAATTGTCCCTCTAATATTTTCGTTGAAGTATTAGAGTTAGCCGCTCCCTCTTTAAATCTATCGTATTCTTTCATTGTTTGATAATCTAAGTCTTTTCTATCTACAACAAATAATACTTTATCAATAAAATCTAATTTACTAGCAAGTTGTGAAGTTTTAAACGAAGTTAATGTTTTTCCAGAACCTGTTGTATGCCAAATATAACCACCTGATTTTAAAGTTCCATAAAACTTATTATTATATGCAATATTAATTCTATTCAAAATCTTTTCAGTAGCAACTATTTGATAAGGACGCATTACTAATAAATCTTCTTCAGAAGTAAATACACAATATTTAGTTAATATATTTAATAACGTATGTTTAGTAAAGAATGTTTTAGCAAAATCTATTAAATCAGTAATACCATTATTTTTTTGATCTGCCCAATATGAAGTAAATTCAAATGAGTTTGACTTCTTTTTCTTTTGATTGTTAATATGAAACTCTCTTGTAGTATTTGAATAATACTTAGTTAATGTTCCATTTGATATAACAAATATTTGCACAAAGTTATATAAACCAGACCCTGCCCAGAAAGAATCTCTTTGATATCTTTCTATTTGATTAAAAGCTTCTCTTAAATCTACTCCTCTTTTCTTTAATTCAACATGAACTAAAGGTAGTCCATTTACTAAAATAGTTACATCATATCTATTATCAAAGTTCCCATCATTATTAACATACTGATTTAATACTTGAAGACTATTATTATGAATATTATTTTTATCTATTAAATAGATATTTTTCTTTTCTCCTGAATCAAGAGTTATTTCTTGTTTATAGTCTTCTTGAATTAATCTTGTTTTTTCAATTATATAATCATTCTTATTAGCAATTACTTTAGTAAAGAAATCATCCCATTCTCCATCAGTAAAATGATAATTATTAAGCTTTTCAAGTTGTTTTCTTAAATTAAGAATTAATTCATCTTCAGAATTAATATTTAATCTTTCATATCCCTGTTCAACTAAAGTTTTAATTAATTCTTTTTCAAGAGCATCTTCACTTTGATAAGATGTTTCTATTTTATTTAATCCCTTATATTCAGCAAGTACTGTTGAATTATCATTTTCACTTATTAATCCTATATTAGTCATTTAATTCACCCAACACTTTCTCTACTTTTGATAAAAATATATCAAGTCTTTGATTTTCAATGTTTTTCTTATAATACTTATAATTATTTGAATCACGCATATTTTCTAAATATAATGAATTTTGAAAATATACAACATCTCCAAATGGTGCATCTAATAGACAGTTACTTAAATCAGTTCCATATTTTATTATTTTTAATTCTTCTATTGAACCATTCAATTCTTTTTTATGTTTAAATACATTATTTAAAACAGAGCAACATTTTAAATATACATTTTGTTCTTTAGTTAATGATTTTTTATCTATATAATCATAAAATGCTCCAATATAGCTGAAAGTATCAACCATTTTTTCATATAATTCATTTTCATCAATTTCACATTTATTAACATATTCGATTAATATATTTAATTTTTTTATACTTAAATTAAAATCTTTATTCATCGTTATAAACCTCAAAACTTAATAATTTATTTCTATAATATTCATATTGTTTCCTTCTTAGTTCAATTTCTGCAGGAAGGCCTTCTGATATATCGTTAATTAATTTATCAAATTTATCAAGTATATTAACTATACAATATTGCTCCTCTAATGTAGGTATTTTTATATCAAACTGTTCAAGAACTCTCATACTTAAATTAGGTTGTGATCCATGACTCATACGATTTCGAACCTGCTCTTGAACATCCTTTGTTTGTAACAAATGATATAAATATCTCGATGTAATTTCATTATCAGTTCTCATAGCAGCTAAAGGAGACCAAATATTAAAATCAGCATCTATATCTACAATAGCAACTTTACCAGTTGTAGATCCTGACTTAACCATATAAACATCCCATTTCCTAGGCTTATACTTTCTAGAACATTCATTATCAAATTCTTTTGTTATAAATCCTTGAGCATCTTTTAAATGTATTTTTCCTTCATGAACAGCCGATGCAGAAACAAAAGGTATACCATCAGAAACAAATTTAGGCGTAGTATGTGGTCCGTCAGTTATAGGACCAGATAGTAACTCAATAAGTTTTCCATCTTTTCCATTCGAATTACTAATGATTGTGCCACGCCAAAACTCGTATTGATTCTTTCTTGCTTCTAGCTCCGACTCTAGCTCCGACTCTAGCTCACAAAATTTATCAAGAATGTTTATTATTTCTAATTGAACATCAATCGGTAGCATTGGCATTAATAAGTTTGATACTTTTTGAGTATTTATAGTTGGAACACCACCTTCACTTTGAAGTTCCATTATTTTATTTTCTATATTTTTAGTATAATGATAAATATATTTTGGAATAAAACATTTAACAAATTCATCTTTAGGAATAATTGAAAAACATTTATCATTTAAATAAAACTTTTCAGTTATAAAATTTACATACCCTGCATTAGCTCCAACTCTTGATACAGTTACAATGTTTTCATCTCTATTATAACTATGATAATATCCCATCGGTGTAGTTCCACCACTTATTATTGGATATAGTCCATCATCTGTTGCTTCTTTTGTTGTTATACCCTTACCTGTTTTTATTTCAAAAACATCACCATATTTTTTATATATAACACCATTAGGACATAATTCTTTTATTAAATCATTTATCTTACTCATGATAATCAGCCTCTAACTCTCTGATTATCTCTTCTAGTTCTTCTCTAATTTGTTGTTGTCTAGGCACAATTTCAGCAAGTTTTCTGTTTACTTCATTTATATCTATTTTTTTATCTTCAGTATTTGCTCTTAAGTAAGAATTAACTGATATATTATAATCATTATCTTTGATTTCATCATATGTAGCTAAATAGGATTTATTTTCAACTGATTTTCTATCTTTTAATAAACTAATTATATTATTAATATTTTCTTCTGATAACTTGTTTTTATTAGTATTTCTAACACATTCACTAGAAGCATCTACAAATAAAATGTTATTATCTGATTTATTTTTCTTTAATACTAAAATACAAGTGGCAATCGATGTACCAAAGAATAAATCAGAAGGTAATTGAATGACAGTATCAACAAAGTTGTTATCAATCATGTACTTTCTAATCTTTTGTTCTGCACCGCCTCTATAAAGTACACCAGGGAATTCAACTATAGCCGCAGTACCTTTTGGTGATAACCATGATAACATATGCATAGTAAATGCTAAATCTGCTTTTGATTCAGGTGCTAATACACCAGCTGGAGCAAATCTTTCATCATTTATTAATAGTGGATTAGACTTGCCTGCCCATTTTATTGAATAAGGTGGATTAGATACTATTGCATCAAATGGTTCATCGTTCCAATGTACTGGATGTATTAATGTATCTCCTCTTTCAATACTAAAGTTATTATAATTGATATTATGTAAGAACATATTTATTCTAGCTAAGTTGTATGTTGTAAGATTTATTTCTTGACCGAAAAATCCTTCTTTTACATTTTCTTTTCCAAGTATCTTAGCAAATTTAAGTAATAATCCACCTGAACCACATGCAGGATCATATACTTTGTTAACAAATGTTTTATCCATTATTACTATTTTAGCAAGTAATTCTCCAACTTCTTGTGGCGTAAAGAATTCCCCACCTGATTTACCTGCTGATGATGCATACATTGTCATCAAAAATTCATAAGCATCACCAAATAGATCTATCTTATTTTCTTCATAATCTCCAAAATTCAATTCTCCTATTGCATTTAATAATTTAACAAGTTTTTCATTTCTTTCATCAACTGTATTACCTAATTTATTATCTATTGTAAAATCATCAAATAAACCTTTTACGTCATTCTCTGATGCGGTTCCTCTTGCTGATGATTCAATATTATTAAATATATTAGAAATTACTACATTTAAATTTTCATTTTTATCAGCATTTTTTCTAACGTTACAAAATAATTCGCTAGGTAAAATAAATAATCCCTTTTCTTCAAGTATTTGTGTTTTTCCAAGTAATGCTTTTTCATCAGAAATATCTCTATATTTAAAATCTGTAATACCAGCTTTTCTTTGATTTTCATTAACATAATTTTCTATATTTTCTGAAATGAATCTATAAAATAATAGACCTAATACATATTGTTTAAAATCCCATCCATCTACTGAACCTCTCAATTCATTTGCTATTTTCCAAATGGTTTTATGTAATTCTTCTCTTTCAATCTCTTTTTTATTATTCATATTATTTACTCCTTATCTCATATGGCCATCTTGAGACCAACTATCTTCACCATCATAATCGTCAAATGGACTAAAATGCTCTGTAGCATATTCTTTCATATTTTCGTAATTTATACTAAAACTATACAAATTGTCATATTCAATTTTATAATTATCATTTTCATTATATATTTTCAAATTGACTTCATAATCTTCATATTCAATTTTATTAGTTTTAAAATATTCTGTATAAGTATAATAATCTTCATCATTTGGCCAATAAGAATTTTCATAATCTAAGCAGCTAAAACTTCCTATTAGTTCTGCCTTACTAAATGTACAATTCACATATAATTCATCATTATTTGATTCTAATATTTCTAAATTAAAATCATCACTCAATTGAATGCTTTCTGGATTTATTTCTTCATCTTCTAAACCAACAGTATTAAATTCTCCTAATCCTAAAACATGAGAACTTATTTCAGTTAATTTTGCAGTGATAATTTCACGAGCAAATTGTTTGACTTTTTCTAAATCGCCACTATTAATTTCACTAAAAAAGCTAGTTATATTTTTAAATATAATAATGGACTTGTCTAATGACTGTACTAATCCATTATCGTTACTTATAAAATAAATTTTGTTATCATCTTTCTTAGATAGATCATTTAAATATTCAGATATAAAGGCGTCAGGAAATCCATTTTTCTTTTCTTCTTTTAATTCAAAAGGCAATTCTACTTTGAAATACTTGTTAAATACCTTCTCGGGATTTATTTTTTCAAGACTACAATCTACAGCAAATATATTTTTTTTAAAGTTTTCATAATCAATTAATTCTTTATAGCAATTCGCATCTATATCTTTTTCTTTAACATAATTTTTTATCCATTTAAATCTTCTAAAAAGTTCCCTTTTTCTTGAACTGCAACGATCAGTTATATGTGAAATAATTTCTTTATCAATAACTGATAGATTATAATACTCGTAATTTTTGTTTTTCGCATTTTCAATTAATAATTTTATCAAAATATTTCTTTGATCAAAATTAAATCCTTTGGATTCAAAAATGTTTGTATCTATGAACAGTTTATTCATCCTCATCACCTTCAAAGCATTGTTATCTCTCATATAAAATTATATCACGAAAATTATCATTTTTTGGCTCAATTTCAATAAAAAAGAAGAAATTAATATTAACTTCTAATCATTTTCTATTAATTTCTTCAATTTATTTATTTGTCTGTTTAATAAAATACATAGCTTATTAATTCTATTATTTGAATATCCTGTTATATATTGATATTCATGTAATAAGTTATCAAACCATTCAGGAATATCCTCTAATTTACTTACATCAATTCTTTTTATATCTTTTACTACTTTAATTATTTCATCAAATGGTTTAACTTCATAAAATAGTTTTCCTTCACCGGTAATATGCATTTCTTCTTCATCATAGTATTCAATATTTAAACTTTGACCATTATCAAATATTGGTGCTACATCCAGCCATTTTAAAGTATTAACATCTCTTATTATTCCAAAGTTATTAAGATGTCTATCTTCATTCATAATTAGAAAATCTAAAATATACATATTTTCTATTTTTTCTCTTGCATCTTTTATTCCTTCTGATTCTAGTTTTTTAATATATTCTTCATAATCTTCTATACTATTATGTTTTTTCATATCATTTCTTATTTGATTACAAGTAATTAGTTCTGTATCTTTTGTTATGAAACAAGGACATTTTGATACAACCATATCTTTATAAGTATCTAGTTTATATTCTACATGATCAAAACCTAAACACTCACATATTTCACTTGCTAACACTTCGTTAAATGGTTGTAATGTTTCATTTTTATATCCACCTTTTAATAAATATCTTGTACCATTTTCAATAATCCAAGCTTTTTTTAACATACCATCTGTAGTATTATTAGGTGTTTTTAAAGATGTTTCGTTATGAATCATCTTACTATTTTTTGAAAGTGAGGCTTCCATAAATTCAGCATAATCAAAGTCATTATCAAAAAAATTAATATCTTCATATTTAATATTAGAATCTACTGGCTTTAACCAATACTGATCAGATAAAGATAATCCAAATGCTTTATCTAATAATTCACATGGAGCACTAATATTAAGCCTATGTAGTAATAAGTCTAGCTTATCTCTCCAAGATGGTATTCCTCTTCCTTTAAACCATTCACTTAAATTGGTTCTTAAAGAAGTATCATTAACATCTTCATTTTTATAAAAACTTTTTAAAATATATGGAGCATAATCAATATTATAAACATCATAAATATTAGTAAATACTCCTGTTGCAGAATCATATTCTGTTAACATTACTTCTTTATTTTTATTCATTAAAGTACATTTCATAGGAATTCATCTCCTTTTCTATATATTATTATAACATATTTATATTTTTTAACAGGCAATATTTACCTATAAACAAAAAAATGAAGTACTCTCAAAAAATGATAGTACTCCTAAAAAAATCTTATAATAAATTATAATCTTAATATCATATAAGAAAAATAGGGCTCCATCAAAAATGACAGTGCCCTTGCAAAAGTATTTCTACTTTTTCCTCGCATAATCATAATACCACATAACAATGATCATGTCAAACTATTTTATCAATATCACTACTATAATATTTTTTTATTATCTTATCAAAATATGTATATATTGATTTTAATAGTTCATTATTATTATAGTATTCTTTATGTGAATTTATTCTTCCATAAAATAGATTATTTATATCTTCAATAATATTTTTCTTGATACCTTTGCTTGTTACAATCTCATTAAACATATAAAGTGTATAAGTTATTTGTCTTATTCTAGAATTAGAAAGCTTATTATCTCTTGTATCTTTTCTTATATTACAATTATTTAGATAAGTTAATATTTTATAATCAGGAGCAAAAGTATTATCCTTTTTGTCTAAATCACACAAAATACAAGAATTGTGTGCTACTGCATTTCTTAATTTAACTATTTCTCTGAAAATAAAAATATTTTTTATTTCTTTATCCAAACTATATTCTTTAGCAAAAAATTCATAAAAGTTGACTAAATCTCCAAATGTTATTATTTCTAGAAACTCCCAAATAGGAATATTTTCTAGCTTTTTATCTTTATCAATGTCATATTTAGAAAAAACTTTATCATAATAACTACTTCCCACTTTTTTAAAAATACTCTTATGCACTTTTTTAGGAAATTTTTCATCATTAAAATCTTTTTCTAAATACATATTAACTATTCGATATCCATCCTCTTGTTCTATATCTTCTATCAAATTTAAAATTCTTATTTTTAAATAGTGTTCAATGTCTATAGTCATTTTAAACAATACCAATCTTGTTCTATGATCAATTATTGCTAAATCTTTTAAATAAGCAAAATCCAAATCAATAAATTTATCAACAAATTTTCCATCAATTACATATCTTTAAAAATTATGCTTGTATGCTGTTACATTATAATAGTTATTATTATATCTTAAATATTTTTCAGCATCTTTTTCTGACATTTTTTCAAATTTAATATTTTTTTCTTTTAAATATGGAACCATTTCTGATATTTTCATCATAGGTCTTAAATATTGATTTGTTTCTTTTGTAACATCCACATTATCACTTCCTAACTGCTATAAGAATTATAGCACACTATCTTTTAAAATTTTATATTTAAAATAAATTTATAATTCTTTAGGGCAATTAGTTTTGTATTTAACATCATTAAAACCATATATTTTTTTACAATCATTGCAAATAATTGCTATATAGTCTGCACCAACAATACTAAATCCATCACCTTTTAATACTGATATATCTTTTGAATTACATTTAGGACATTTAACTTCTTCTTTCATCACTTCGTTCTGACTATATGCATCCCTAACTATTTCATATCCATTTCTATCATATTTAGGAACGTATTCATCTTTATTAAATATTTTAATTCTACCAAACATAAACTCTAATTTATCAACTTGTTTTTCTGTATGATAGTGCCCACAATACCATTTGTCATAACTGATATTTTCTTCTATTTCATCTAAAAAATGTTCCATAGATTTATCTACTTTAGATTGATCTAATCCTTGCATAAATACTTCTCTAGGTTCATATTTATAAGGGCAAGCATGAGTTAACACTATATCAAAATGTTTACCTTTTACTTTTTCTAAAATGGTATCCATTTCTTCCTTAGTTAACTGCTCATCTTTAAACCACTTATATCCATGTAGTAATCTATACTGTTTATCTACTGAATATGCTCCACCAATTACTAAAATCTTTTTACCATCAATATTATAAGTTTCTCCATCTTTTGCAAATATTAAATTTGGATATTCTTCTTCAATAAATACTTTCCCACCAAACATTTCAACTTCTTTATAAGTAGATATGTTTTCTGGTCTTTCTTCATGATTTCCTCTTACACAAAATAATTTTAATTTAAGTTTTTTTAAGTATTCTTTGCAATTTTTATCTTCTTCATTTAAACAATAATTAATTCCTACATCTCCTAATACTATCAACATATTATTACTATCTTTTTTCAACTTATAAAATCTAGAAAAATCTCTATGTGTATCACCTGTAATATAAATCATTTTACCGCCTCAATGCATGCTTTTTTCTCATTTGAAGTATTTTGTTGAAATCTTACAAAAATTTTATTTTTTACATTTTTTTCAAATTGAATTATATATTTTTCATTTTTAAATACTCTCTTTGCCCTTTTAACATAATCAATAAATTTTCTTGATTCCCCAGTGCTTGAATTTAATTCTTTTAGTATTAGATGTTTATCTATCTTTGTATGTCGTTTTTTTCCTTTTAAAATCCTTTTAGTTTCTCTTTTTTTCATATCATCAATCTTTCTGTATAGTTTATAGAAAAATTTTGTTAATGTTTTATCTCTAAATTTAATATACTTTCCATCAAATGAAAATCCTAAATAGCTTATAAATCCATTTCCATCCTTCATTCCACTAATATAATTATGTAATGATATTATTTTCTTATCTTTATACAAATATCCAGAAGTCTTACTCACATTCATTTTTAACATTGGATACATATCTTTTATTATATTTAAATAATCCCAAATTTCATTTATAGAACCGACTTCAATTTTAGGAATAATAACAATTAGATCATCAGAATATCTCCTATATATTCCATTTTTATTCTTAACATATTCATTTACTAACTTGTCAAAATTAATCATATAAATATTTGCAAATATGCCACTTAATGGAGAACCCTGCGGTATACCATATTTTTCTTTATTTATCTTTATACTCGCTTTTAGATCTTTTTTTGCAATTTTCCAGGGGATTTTATCAAATAGACTATTATTATTTTTTATACTTTCTTTTGTTTCTATTTTATTAGAAATTAAATATTTTTCTATTATTTCTTTTTCTATATAAGCATATTTTGTCATACTTCTAAATACTTTATAAAAATCATCGTCTAATTTATTCACATTTAGGATTTCACATAAATTTCTTTTTAATAAATCATGTTCAATATAATCAAAAAATTTAGAAAAATCACTTACAAGTATATAGCATTCATCATGTTTTTTTATAAAATCAAATGCCTCTTTTGCAAATTCTATATTTGTTTTTCCTTTTAAATTAGTTCTATATGCTATAACTGAATCATGTAAATTACTTTTATAACAATAATTATTATATTTATTATTTAAATTATATGAATACCATTGATAAATACATCGATCGATGTGTGAAGCATATTTAATTGGCCTTTCTTTAAATTTCCAATGCTGATGTGTATTTTCATCCACTTCACTGCAAAATTTTTTAAATTTTAATGTATAGCTTATAAATGGAAAAAAAGAATGTTTTTTTATGTATTCCTTTTCTTTTACCTTGTCTATCACATCTCGTATATTAACTACTTTATCAATGTGTTTATAATACCTAGGTTTAAAAATTTTATTTTTCATTATTACCTCCAAATTAAAGAAACACATCCTGGTTACAGCCGCCAATATGGATGTGTTCATTAATAACTTTTCAATTTTTACTCTTCACAACTAAAAATTTACTTAGTCCTTTTCATTGCTGTCCTCTTACATTAGTTATAGTATAATAATAGTAGATGAATTATTGAATATGTTAGTTCAATTCTTCACATATCTAATATCAACTATTAAGTCAAAGCGAGGTGGTTCTATTATGAACTTTAACTTTAACCTAATAATTATCAACTTAGTGTTGACAATTAACATTTAACACACACGAGTACATTTTACCGTGGCAATATATATTATAATCATTTTTAACATTAAGTCAATGAATATGCTAATTTTTAATTCATATACGTAGATTTTTATAACATATATTATATTTCAGTAAAACTTAACTTAGAAAAAAATAGCATTTATTCATTAAATAAACACTATTTCTACTTTATTTGCATCTTTCTAGATAATTTATACTATCTAACTTAATCGCTTAAATATAGCCGTCTTAATACCCTTTTAAATTTAATCCCTGTAAGAGCTAAGTCTCTCCTCCCGCATTTATGTGATTAGATACAACTATTACATCATCATCCGCACCATAAAAATCTAACACCTTTTGAATTCTTTCATTTTTAGGCAAACTTGTATCAGAATCTCTAGTAAGTACAGCAGGTATTCCTAATTGAGTTAAACGATCATATATATATTTAGCCGCTCTTAATGTAAAATCTTTCTCATACGCATTTCCACTAATAGCTCCCGGATCGCTACCTCCATGTCGGGGCATCGGAAAAGTCCAAACTTATTATTATTTATATTTCTACTGGTTCTTTTGAATCTAGCATAGATTTTGTTAATGGTAATGTTGATGTTATCGTTAAATCATTCCATTTATTTAATAAATTATCTTTATTTTTTTTAACCCATTTAATAGCAATATTTTTATTTTTATCTGGAATATTTCCTGCTAATATCTTAAAATCAATTAGAGATATTACCACCTCATATTTTTTATCATATTTTGCATGAACATGAGGAGGATTATGATCCCTTGTATGAATAATAAATTCAATACTTTTATATTCTCCAACTCGTTGTCTTATCTCATATAATTCAAATACGCTATTATAGAATTCTCTTATTTCTTTTGGAATATCAAAAAATTCAACATCTTTTACTACCATAACTACCACCTAAAATTCAAAATTCCATTCTATCTCAATATTTCTTGTGTTTGTTTCTTTATCAAGTTCACCTATATAAACTTTATCAATAAATTCATCTAATATTACTTTATTAAGTTTTTTAATGTGTTTATATTTCTTTAATATATCATCTGCTTGTTTCTTTTCTTTCTTATCAACTTTTAATTCTTCGATTTGTTTATCTATTATTTCAATTCTTTTCATCATATTTTCTATTTCATTAAAATAATCTTTTGACATCATCTGAAACATATCTTCTGATATAACACCCTTAACTTTTTCCTCAAAAAGATTTCTATAATAAGTTTTATTATTGCTTATTTTTTTGTTTAAATCTTCCTTTTCTTTTTCTAATGCCTTTATTGAATCATTATTATTTGTATCTTGTTCTTGTCTGATTTCATAGAGCTTTTTTAAATCATTTCTATCATAATAATTGTCTAATAAATCATTTATAGCGTTTAATAATATTTCTTCTAACTTATCCATTCTAATTGATTTATTGTTATCGCAAATATGAAATTTTTTATTGCCTTTACATTGCATATATGCTCTTTGTCCTGTTTTTTCACTTTTAACATTATAAACATTTCTCATAAATGCTTTACCACAACAACTACAATATACTTTTCTAGTAAAATAATTAATTTGTCCTGTTTTAGTAACCTTATAATGTGTTCCTAATATTGATTGCACTTTATTCCAAGTTTCCATATCTATAATTGGCTCATGTGTATTTGGGATTCTACACCATTCGTTAGCAGAAACACTTTTCTTTTTATGATTTTTATAGCTTACATAAGTTGTTTTCCCCTGTACTAAATTACCAATATATACTTCATTTCTTAATATTTGTGCTACTGTATCAGGACCCCATCTAACAGTTTCTAAATCACAATTAGAACATACAAATTTACTACCTTTTTGTTTTTTATAAACTGACCTAGGTAAAATATTATTATTGTTTAAATATTCACATATTCTATGATAACCATATCCATCTGCATACATTTTGAATATTTTTTTAACAACTTCAGCAGCTACAGGATCAACGACTAATTTATGGTAATCTTCTTCACTCCTATCATATCCGTAAGGTGCAAAACTTCCCATAAATAATCCATCTTCCCTTTTATTTCTTAAAGACTTTTTAATATTCTGTGATAAGTCATCTAAATACCACTCATTAATTAATCCATTTATCTGTCTTGATTTTTTATTTGCTTCAATACTAGTATCAGCATTATCAACTATACTTACAAATCTAACTCCCCATTCAAGAAATTTATTATGTAAATAATATTCAATAACACCCATATCTCTTGAAAATCTTGATTGAGATTTACAAAGGACTAAATTAATTTTTCCACTTTCACAATCTTTTATAAGTCTTTCAAAATCAGGTCTAAATGTTCCTGCTCCTGAAAAGTCATCATCAGAATAAATATCTACAATATTCCAACCATTTTGATTAGCATATTTTAAACACATACTTCTTTGATTTACTATACTATCACTATCATCAGTTTTGTTTATCTTATCTCTATCTTCATCAGATAATCTACAATATACACCTACCTTTTCTATCATAGCCATTCCTCCAATACATTAGAATGACTACAAATGCTTAACAGCAATACAAGTATATTATAAACCAAACTCACGAATTATTTAACCTTAATTCTTGACTTTCTAGTTTTAATATAATATTTAACAATTTTTTATTAAATAACTCCTTTAATTCTTTATTAGTTTTATTATCATTGTTCTTAAATTTATATCTTACATTATATACTACCTCCATATTCTAATCCCCCTTTTTTTCATATTTTATAAATAGATTCCTCCTATCGTATAACGTCGTCTCCTTTCTAACTAAATTCTTTTAACATATCTTTCATTACTGCAATTTCTTCTGGATTTGCTGGTGTTGATTTACAAACTTCAGGATGTTCCATCCAATAAGGAACACTCCCTTCCTTTTTAAACTTTTGAAATTTATTATTATATTTATTTTTATAATTATTATTTATATTATGGTCGCAATCTATTGCACTTTCACTACTGCAATCTGTTGTACTATCATCTGCAACCTTTGTCAGTATCTTTTCTTTATTAAGATATATTCTTCTTTGTCCATTAACTTTTTTTACAAAGACATATTTTAATTCTTTGAACTTAGACAATGAATAACTAATAGTTCTTTCTGAAGTATTAATATAGTCTGCTAAATATTTATTAGTTGCAAAGCAATAATCTTTTTTTAAGGTAAGTGAAATAATAAGACTTAATAGATCTGTATCAGTTCTTGTTAAGTTCTTATCATTAAATAATATTCTAGGTTTCATGATAAAATCACAATCTAATTTATTAATATTATTCTCCTTTATAATAAGTAAAGACTTTTCACTCTTCCCAAATTTGACAATAATATCCCTAAGAGGATTTTTTTACATCTATCCCCAAAGATATTATTTTGATTTATTCTATATATCTTATAGAAAAGGTACTAACATAAATCTCCGAACATTTACTGTACCCGATTTGTTAGCGATAATTCGATTCTAACAAATTGTAAATTCATATAATCCTGTATCGTATTCTCTAAACTTAATATAGTTGTATTTTTCTAGTTGTTTCAAGTTTTTTCTAAATGCGATATTTTTTATACTCTTAACTTCTTTTTGTACTCTACCAATATTGATATTTGATATAGTTTTATCAAATCCTTCTGAATATAGATAAGCAAATATTTCTTTTGTTTCAGGTTTGATATTCTTATCTTTCCATATCATATGGTCTGTTATATCTAGTTGTTTTCTTTTAGGCATTCATTTCCTCCTTTCTTCTTAATCAATTAACATTTTAATTTATTTTGTTAATTTAAGTTAACACGTATAATATACAATATCATATACATGCTTGTCAACACTTTCATTAACAATTTATATTAAAATGTTGACTTATGTTAACATATATAGTATTATTATGTTGGGTGGTGAAGTTTATGCCTAATAAAAAAATTGGTGAAGAAATTGCAAAAGCAAGAGAAAATAAAGGCTTATCACAAAGACAATTAGCAAATGCCATTGGTATTAGTAATGCAGCATTATCTAAAATTGAATCAGGAGAAACAGAAATACCTAATCCAAAAATACTTAAAAAAATAAGTAAACATATTGATTTAAATTATAATGATATGATGAGTATGATAGGTTTAGGAACTCAAATTACTATGCTTAATCCTTTTATAAAAAACTATTATGAACATCTAAAAGGAGATAAGTTAGAAGATGCTTGGATAATAGCAAAATCTAGTATAGATAATAACAATATAATGATAAACAATTTAAATAATGACATTAACGATGGAAATTTATCAGAAGAAGATAAAGAGACGGCTCTTGAAACTATACAAGATTTAGAATACCAAAATACAACTAACAAACTCATTATAGAAATATTAGATAATACAAGATATAAGGAGGCGAAGAATAATGCAAAAAATAAAAATGTACTTTAATAAAGTTCAAATAATTGGCGAAATATTATCAACTGTAATGGTTATCTTAATACCTATTATTAGTGATAATAAGTTTGTTAGTTTAGGATGGTTCTTTATAGGATTAACATGTTTTGGCGATGGAATGTTTACAAAAAAATGGTCTATAATTGGTAGAACATGGAATAAAAAACAAGATAGTGATTATAAGACACAACTATCAAGAGAATATAGTGATAAGTCATTTTTAGCAGTCGGAATACTAGGAATTATATTATGTCCTGTTGCATTATTTGAAACTATATTTTCCAAAAATTATATTGCAATGGTAATTGCTTATATAGTATCAACTATAATATTAATTGTTCTGTTCATTCTAACTGATAAAGAAAATAAAAAGGTAGAACAATTAATACCAAAGATAAGAAAATAACCTTTTCGTGAGATTAGGTTATTTTTTTATCTAAAAAAAACGGGGCACGTTTTGTCAGCTATGCTGATGAAAGTGGCGATAGTTTTTTTCTTTTTTATGAAGTCGTAAGACAAAATAAAAAAGGCAACATTATGCTTACATTAGTTTGCATTATGTTGCTTATGGAGTTTCAAAAGGGTTCTCCCTTTGCACACTATTCCTAGTTGGCTTGTCCAACTTGGTAGTGTGTTACTATCTTGTCTAAAAGATAGTTTATTAATTGTCATTATGATATAAGTATTCATCAGGAACATCTGGATAACCTGATATATAAAAATTAAAAATATCATTTAAAATTTGGATACATATGCCATAACTCTTGTCATCTATTAGATTTTGATTTAAATATTTGCTATTTAATTCATTTTTTATTTCGTTATATAAATATTCATATTCATTAGAATCTATATTTTTTATTTTTCTTATTGTATTAGTAAGTTCTGAAATCTTATCAATTTCTAGATTTATCCTATTATCAACTGTTTTTTCTATTTCTTCTAATAGTTCATATAATGATAGTGCTAAATAATAAGATGTACAATCTTCATTAGAAGATTTTTCATATCTAACTAAATAGTTTTTCAGTTCATTTATTGTATAATCTGATATATTATTTTCTTTTAAGAACGAACAACAAGGAGAATCTAAGATATATCCTTTCAAAGAAATTTTGTTCAACTTAATTGTTTTTTCTATTTGATACATATTTTCAGATAATTCAACAAGTTCATTTGCCTTAGTTATAAATTGAAACATTTTATTATTTATAGAATCATGAATTTTATCTATATCCATGTATGCTTCTAAATTTTTTACACTATAATTATTATCCATATAAGACTCCAATCTATTTTAAAATATTATATATGATCATAAATATCGCACCAGCAATAAAACCTGTAATTAATGTTAATGTTAATATATTGGCAAAGCCACTAGAGGAACCACCATTACCACTATTTGAACCTTTACTTAATGTTTTGACTTTGGGCTTTTCCATGCTTTTTTGCTGTTCTTTTTGTTGTTTAATAATCATATTTCTTTGTTTTATTTGTTGTGCTATTTGAATTTCAGAAGCACTTCTTTTTGTAAAACTTACAGATTTAACTTCAGGACCTCTAATAAATTTTGTTTGAGAAACATTTTCCTGAAATTGTTTCTTATTTTCTTTCTCAACTTTACTTTTCCAATTATTGAAATCAGTAATATCCTTGTTTATTCTTTGACTATTATCTTTTCTAGCCATTTCACTGATTCTTGTATACTTTCCTATATATGCCTCTTTTGTTATCTGCTTATCTTTAAAATAATCACCTGAAATATTATCAATTACTGTCCATTCACATTCCCTTTTAAATGGAACATCATCAAATATTTCATTATGCTTATTCTGTAATGATTGTTTATATTTTAATATATCATCTTTAGATTTTCCTTGCTGTTCAATAATCCTAACTTCTTCTTTAGATAAATATAAATCTCTTTCACTACATTCCAATTTAAGTTTTATATCTTTTCCATCCAATGTTTTTCCAATAACAATTTGTGACATTTGTTTGTCAAATTCAGCAGTTTCCTTCAATTGTTCAATTTTTTCTGGTGTATAATCAGAACTAAATGTATGATCTTGATCACCAAATACTGTAATTAATCCTGGTGCAAGTCTTTGTAATTCGTTCATAGCTTCCATTACTTTTGCTCTTTTTTCCGGAGCTTCTTGAAGCATTGTTTCATTATACATAAAATCAACATTTTTATTTTTTAATTCCTGTATTAATTGCATATTAGGTCCAATAACTTGTTTAACCATATCTTCTAGTGTAATCCCAAACTTTTCTTCCCATACTAATTTAAAGTTTTTATCTGCTTTTTTGATTTCAACTAACTCATTAAACAATTCAAAAGATCGATTTTTTCCATCATTTTTAATATTAGAATTAAAATTTATTAAAGATGAATTTAATGAGTTTTTTAATATTTGGATAACTAATTCTTTATCTTTTGATGATAATCCTTTTTTTGATATTTCTTCTGCTGCATTTCTATTAATCATACTCCTTAATCTATAAGAAGCACCTAATTTTTCTGAGAGATTTTGACCCATAGAACTTATATCGTAATTATAGGCATATTCAATTGAATTATTATCATTTAATTTACTACTAACAGTATTTTCATAACCGATAGATCTTAGTACTAATTGAAAATCACCACCCATTGAATTACATTTTTTGATATTTTCTTTAATTTGGTTATTTAAAGCAACCATTTGTTCATAAGTAGAAGAATTAAAATTCTCATAGTCCGTTGTAAAGTAATAAACTATCTTTGAAGAAATTCTTTTTCCTGTTTCTCGTCCAAATTTATCAATACATATTCTTTCAATTTCTTTATACATAGATGGTAATCCTTTAGAAAATCCAATATTTCCAATATCAAGTTCATTTTCACTTGAAAGATTAAGCCCACTTAGTTTTTTATGTAATGCATATCTCATTGCATCTTCTTTGTTGCTAGAATTGATTTCATTTACCACCTGTGTACTAATCATTGAATCTTGATATATTTCAAACAATTTTCTTTTAATAGAATCAATTTGTTCAGTTGAATAATTACCATTAGGTAATTGTGATATCATATATAAATTTGGAACAGAATCAATCCACTTATTAATTTCTGAAATATTAGAACAATTTATTAAAGATAATGATGTAATCATTAAAGAAGATAAATACATTCCTTGATGATTCGTTTTTAACCCAGTATCTAACTCATTAGGATTTAATGAAAGATGGGTACTTTCCATTTTTTCTAACTCAAATGTTAATTCTTTATCAATATCTTCACTTGTTTTTCCACTATTTACATAAATTGCAATTGCCTTTTGTCTTAATTCTTCAGATACTAAACCTGGATATTTTGAATTTGTAGCATCTATTTTTGAATTAATTAAATTTAGTAAATTCTGATAAGTATTTTCATTAAACATAAATATCAACTTCCTTTTAAAGATCTATCTTATATGAATATTATATCATTTATTTACTCTTTTTTTAATTTTTTATTGCTATGATTAAAATTATTTTTATCTACATATATCAAAGTCATCTGTCTTATCATAATTAGAAACAGCTTTGACTCTTTCCTTGTAATAATTTGGTGCATTAACATAATCAAATAATTCATCTTGTTTAGTAGTACCTCGTGATATTTTAATAACATCTTCCATATCAAAATATTCATTACCATAATAATTTTTTACTTCAATAGTAGTTTCATCTTTTGCATATTCATTACCAAATTGTAATATCTTTCTAAAGAACTTTTTAATTGTCTCCAATATAACATCAATATAATTTTTTAATTTGTTATTTTCGGCTGTTAAATTTTGATTTCTAGTAACAAGTGATTTCACTTCTCGTTTAAGATTACTATTTTCCTTTTCAAATGTTTGATGACTTTTAGTAAAGGTATTTACTTCGTTAAATAATTGTTCTATTTTCGGTTGGAATTCCACTACCTTTTTTGTTTCTTTGATAACTTCGTTCATTGAATCAAAAGTTTCTTTTTTTACTTTGACATATTCTTTATCAAAAATAGTATTTTTAGTAGTTTCCATTTTTTCATTCAAATCATTTATTGCTTTATCTAAATTTTTATTAATTATTTGGGTTTTATTCTCATAATATTGAGTTGTTTTCTTTAACTCTTTTGTTTTTAAATGCTCTCTGCTGCTACCTTTAATACCTCTTTCTAAATCAAAACCAGCATTAATAAGTCTTTCATGATATTTGTCTTGTAACTGAGATAAGTGTATTTTATCTTTAATATATTGTTTTTTAGATATTGTCCATCTTTCAGTATTTGTTCTTTTATCTAATTTTTTAACTAATGGAACTACTACACAATGAATATGGGGAGATTTCTCATCTAAGTGAATAGTTGCATGAAGTATTTGTTCCTTTGTATAACCTAAATCATTATAAACAAATTCCATACAAGTATCTGCCCATTTCATTATGTCTTATTCACTCATATTATCAAAAAACTTTGGTGATGCAGTAAATAATAATTCATCTGCTACACAATTTCTTGAATGATTAACCATTTGAGTATAGGTTCTTTGTCTTTCTTTTCTTTCAGTTTTCAGCTTTTCATTATGTTGTTTTCTATATTCATTTGTAAGGGTATAAAAACCCTTAACATATTTATCTGTTAAGGGTACTAATTCAATATTATTTTTACTTAATTCTTGTTTTATATCAGGGTTAGAATTATATGCTCTCTTTTCCCTTTTGTTATGAGAACCTATTTGTGCCAAATCATTTGTAGTCATAATTGGTTCACTTCTAAATATTGCATAATTCATATATCACATCTCCTTTCTTTACATATATTTATACAAAAAAAACAAAGATTTACTCTTTGCTTCTAATTATTTTACTATCCATTATTGTTGAATTTGTATTTATAACTTCATATTCATTTTTCTTTCCTTTTGAAGTCCATATTTTATAACTCATTTCTGTCTTAACATTTGATAAACTATATATGTTAAATTGAAACATCATGCATAAGTTGGATTTATTTTGGATCATTGCATCAAAACAGCCTTTAGGATCACAATATACCTTAAATTGAGTGTAAAATTCATTTTCAGTAACCCAGTTAATATAAACCTCCTTTGGAAACTCTATATTCAAACCTAATGGTATAGGATCATCAGAATTATCGCTCCATTTTAAACCATCATTCGATGGATCTTGAACACACATAAAGTTTTCTAATTCTATCTTTTTTATATGATTCTTTTCAGAGGAATTAGTAAAATAAAATTTAATTGTATATTGATTAAATTTATCAGTACGCTCATCAAATTTTTCGATTAAAATATTTGCACCATAATCCAATTTATGATGAGTCGACCAAGTCACTTTAGTATCTTTATTTTGCTTATAATCAATATTTATCTTGTTTTTTAATTGAATAAAATCTGTAGATTCTAATAAATCTTTTTCTAACACCTTTTCACTCAAATTATTTGCTTTACTAGTTTGCCATATTGATATTGCACCTAATACTATTGTCCCTATAAAGGACAAAATACTTCCAAAAAAATTTAGAGCATCTCCTGCACTCCATTCACTTTCAAGCCACCAAATATTAAAATCAAATTTAAATAAAATATTAATCAGTAAAGGAATAAAAAATATTAAAAATAGAATTACTATTACTATAGATATAACTTTTATAAAATTTTTCATAATTAATCACCAAATACATTATATCATCAAAAAAGATACTTTCCTATCAAAGTACCTTAAATCCTTGTATTACCTGCATTTATAGTCATTCTTTTATTTTTTTGGATTTATCCTACTGCTCCATGTCCAGCATCAACAACAACACCTTTTAATGCTCTCTCATTCATCTTTTTCACCTCTAATATAGACTATGATAATAAAAATAAAATGTGAAAAACAAAAAAGACAACCATAAAGATTGTCAAAATTATATTTTCTTATATACCTTTTTATTACCACTATCTTTAGATGCACCATTCAATAGCTTTTTCATCTGCTTTAAATCATTAATTTTTTCATTATTTGTTTTTTTACTATTAACAGCTAGATCAACTACATTAACCCAACCAACATTATTATACACTTCTCCATTTTTAGTATATCCATCAAAGTTAATCGCAACATTTACCTTTGAATCACTACTTTTTATAGCATCTTTAACAACCTTATCTAATGTTTTTTTACTTCCATTCTTAATTTTTTTAACTTTAATACCATTCTTATCACTAATTGAAACAATAGAAGGTTTATAATAACTACAACCTACTTTATCACTACTGACAATTGGTTTAGCTCCAGACGCTGAAGATTTAAATTTAACAGACTTTAAATAGTATCTATTTCCCAAAGTAAACTTCATATTTTTAGATTTACTTGTGTTCTTACCACTATTTTTCTTTGTTTTTACTTTAACACTACTCTTAGTAGACCTTGCACTATTACTCATATTCATAAAATCATCATCAGTCATAACTCTTGAACTAAACTTTTTATCATTAATATTATCATCATTTTGGTGTGAAATTCCAAAAACACTACCAGCAAATATAGTCATACCAATAGCTATTGGTAAAATCTTTGATAACTTGTGCGACGAATTTTCATTTCTATTAGCCATATTCCTAATTTTAATCTTATCAAATATATTTAACTTAGAATTTTTCTTATAAAAGCCATCAAATTGATACTCAATTGGATAAGCATTTCCATTTCTTGCAAAATCTTCAGCAAAATTACTATTCATTTTCTTATCAAATTTAGAAAGTGCAGAATACAAATTAACATCCATATTTTGTAAAGTATAACTACCATACTTATCTATTATTTCTTTTACTACTTTACTATTTTTCTTCATATCATCTCTACAAATAGAAATAGGCTCACAAAAACTTCTACCATTCTTATTATAACTTATTTTATAAGAGGCACTACTCATATCAAAGATAACTTCATTAATAGAAACTGAACTATTATCAATTTTCTCAACATCTCTATTATTTAAAACAGGTCCAATACTTCTCTTCATTTTTAAAAATTCATTTCTTTTAGACTTTAAATTATTAATGTCTAATAAAATGCTTGAATCACCATAAATACCCTCCGATGAAATATATTTTTCTGTCAATTGATTTATTTGATCATTTAATTCTTCTATTTTCTTATCACACTGCTTAACTCTTTTTTTTCTTAATAAATAATCACTCATAATATTCCCCTTTCACAAGTTTCTACATTATACCATAAATTGTAAAAGAAAGCAAATTATATCAACCCCTCATTGCATTTAAATTTCTTCTATGATAAAATTAAATTATATAATAGAAGGAGAGGAATGAAAATAATGAGAAATGATGCAAAAAGAAATGGTGTTATAATAGGTGCACTTTTAATTACAATCGCATTAATGACAATCGGTTATGCAGCACTTGCTACTCAATTAACAATCAATGGTACAGCAAGTACAGGCGATGCAAGTTGGAATATTGAGTTTGAATCAATAACTAAAAATGCTGATCTAACAACTGCTGGTGCTACTGAAAAAAGTCTACCAACAGCAAGTGGTACTGCTGCTACATTTAATGTCGAACTAGCTAAACCTGGAGCAAAAATGACATATGACTTAGTAGTAGTTAACAATGGTACTATTGATGCAACATTTAACGAAATCACTGGTATTGATGAGTTAAATACAGCTGAACCAAAAGCTATAACATATAAGGCTGAAAGACTTGACAGTGCAAATGGTTCGCCAGTAACTGGTTCAGGTGACTTACTAGCTAAAGGAAAAAATTACTTTAGAGTAACAATTGAATGGCCAGCTGACTCAAACACAGTACCTACTGAAACAACATCTAAAACAGGTACTATTTACTTAGACTATGTTCAAAAAGCAAGCTAATAAATAGGTGATATAATATGAAAAAAATAAAAAAGAATAAGTTAAGTATTTATCATAAAATTGGAATTATCTACGTTATAATTCTATTGACAATAAGTACAGCTTATTCTTTTTTAAGTGAAAATTTATCATTAGAAGCAACGACAAGCATAAAAAGCTCAGATAAAAATTACAAAGTAGAAGTAACACCAATTTCTAAAACTGATTATAACGGGATCTACTATTATGAGTACAATGTAATAATAACTTATCTAGGAACAGAAACAACAACCGGATGGACTACATATATAGACGTGCCATATACAACACAAATAACAGGATGTTACAATGCAAATAGCTGTGATATTGAAGGACAAGTACTAACAGTAACAAATGCAGATTATAACGCTAGTTTATCGCCAAGTAATACCTCAGCATCGTTCAACATAAAATTTGAAACTGATGAAGCAGATTATTCATTAAATATTTTAGATGTACAATTTAAAACAGGAAATACGACTACTGATCCAGATCCAACTCCTAACCCTAATCCGGATAAACCAACAGCAGTAGATTATGTAAAAATATCATATGTTATGCAGAATGACTGGGGAAATCGTCAATGGCATGTTTTAACCATAGAAAATGTATCAGACTCAGTCACAATAACATCTTGGACTGCAACATTAAAAGTATCTTCAAGCGATACAATGACTAATGCAAATATATGGGGCGGTACATATAGTTACGATGAAGCCAGTGGAATAATAACTGTATCAGGTCCAAGTTGGTCACCTTCTCTTGCCCCTTCTTCCAAAGCAGAGGTAAACTTTCAAATTACTCCACCAGAGCCAGAATTAATTTCATTTGAAGGTATAACATCAACTGGAGAAAAAATAACTACAACAATAAACTAGAGGAGGTTAAAATGAGAAATTTTAATAAAAAAATAATTTTAATTTATATAATATTAATTCTCTACATTTTGTTTACAACATTATTTGGATATAAAAATTTTAACGCAGTCACAACAAATATAATTAATCCATTATTCTATATAATAACATTTATAATAAGTATTATCCTATCAGATGCTGACAGTAAACAAAGAATTAAAGGAAAAAAAAATAAATATCAAACCGTTTTCATAGTAACAATTTCTTATTTAATATTATATACTCTTTCTGGATTATTTTTAGGATATGTAAAAAGTATTTATTCCCATACTATTCTAAGCATACTAAAAAATATATGGATTTATATTACACCAATTGTTTTCATAGAACTAACAAGAAACATTTTAATTAGGAATTCCGGAGATAAAAAAGTACCATTTATAGTAATTTCCATAATTTTTACCATAATTGAAATAAATTTATTTAATATAATTAACATAACAGATAAAAAGGAAATTTTTAAATCAATATTTGAAATAATTATTCCGGCAATAACAAAAAACCTATGCTTAACATATATATCAAAAACATCAGGTTACATAACAAATTTAATATATTTACTTCCCCAAAAACTTACAACTATTATACTTCCTATATTTCCAGATTTAGACTGGTACTTTACAGGTTTATTTGGAATATTAGTACCAATCTTTGCATTTATCCCAATCAAATACATTGATAACAAAATAGATATAACAAACACAAGACAAAGAATAAAAAAAGAGAAACCAATAAACTTCATCATTATAACAATACCGTTAATCATCTTTGCATTATTTGTTGCAGGTTTTTTCAGATACAAACCAACAGCAATAATGTCAAATAGTATGCACCCAATCTATGATAGAGGAGACGTTGTAATTGTAGAAAAATCAACTAAAACAGTATTAAACAACTTAAAAAAGTATGATATAATAGAATATATGCTAGACAAAACTATTGTTGCCCATAGAATTATTTACATTGAAAAACACAATGATAATACAAGATTATATATAACAAAAGGTGACAATAACAATATGGCTGATAAAGAAAAAGTTACTAATGATCAAATAAAAGGAAAAGTAATATTTAGAATACCAAAAATAGGTTACCCAAGTGTTTGGTTAAATGAATTTTTAAATAAAAAGGAAGATGTTGCAGTAGAGACAGGAAAATAAGGAAGTGTAATTATGAACTCACCAAATAGAAAAAGACCTACATTAAAAATGTGGGTTAGAGTAAGTTTGACAATTATTATATCACTTGGCATTTTTATTCCAATATTAGAAATTTACCTAAATTCAATTGAAAAAAAACAATATAACAATAAAAAGATATATAGTTACCAAATAAATCAAAGTGCAGATTACAAAGTTCAATTATTTGATAACACATTTACTGACGAACAAGAAATGGCATCAAATAAAATATACATTGCTGATTTAACAAAAAATATAAACTTAAATTTAGGATATACATACTCTGGAACAAAAAAAGCCCCACTAAAATATACATACGAAATAACTGGAAAATTATACGGTGAGAACCAAGATAGTCAAAATGGAAAAACAAATACAGTCTGGGAAAAGAAATATCAATTATTAGAAAAAACAGAAAAAGAGGTAAAAAACACTTCTGGATTTGCTGTTACAGAAAATTTAGATATAGACTATCAAAAATATCAAAATGAAGTAGCAAACTTCAAAAAGCGATTTGGAATGACTCTAAACACAAAATTAAAGGTTATAATGAATATAAAGGTTAATGGCAAGTATGAAAAAAATAACATAGATAGAAATGACAACATTATTTTAGAAATACCATTAGGTACTCAAGCATTCTCAATTACAGAAGATTATGAAAAGACTAAAAGTAAAGATTATTATGAGAAAAAACAAAATATGAAAATAGTAAATTCGGCATATACGAAATTATGTATATCCATATCATTAATATCAATTTTATTATTTATATTATCATTCAAAGCATTATTCAATATAAAGCCAAAAAGTTCATATACAAAAAAAATTAATAAAATACTTAAAAATTATGGGCAAATAATTGTCGAAGTAGAAAACCCAATTAAAGAAAAAAGCTTTAACGTAGTGAAAGTAAAAGACTTTAATGAAATGCTTGATTTAGAAGAAGAACTAAAACTACCAATCATCTTTTATGAAGATCTGTATAACTACAAGGCAGTATTCACAATCACAAAAGAATCAACAATATACAAATGCATAATAAAAAACCAGTAATCTGGTTTTTTTATTATGTATTAATCTTTACTTTTAGTTAATGTAACTTTAGTACTATGTTCCTTACCATCTCTAATATAAGTTATATCAATAGTATCACCGGGTTTATTCTTATAAAGTTCATATCTTAAATAAGCTGTATTTTCTACTTTTTCTCCATTTAGTTTAATAATCACATCACCTGATTTCAAATCAGATTTACTAGCACCACTACCATTTGATATTTCTACAACAACAACTCCTGACTTAATACTAGAATCAACTTGAATACGATTACGATATAATAAAGATTCATCTGTAACATTAGCCATACTAATACCTAACATAGGCCACTCAATACTTTTTCCTTGTTCAAGTTCTTCAACATGTGCCATAGCAATTTCGATAGGAATAGCAAATCCCATACCTTCTATTTCATCTTCAACAAGTTTCATAGAATTAACACCAATAACCTCACCATTAATATTAACTAAAGGTCCACCACTATTACCAGGATTTATAGCAGCATCAATTTGTAAAACCTTCATAACCCAATCATTACTACTAGAATTAGAAACATTAACTGAAACCATTCTATCTTTACCAGAAAGTATTCCAGATGTTACAGTACCACGATATTCATATCCCATAGGAGAACCAACAGTAAACACAGTATCACCTATATTCATATCGTCAGAGTTACCAATCGTAGCAACTTGTAAAACCTTACTCTTATCTATTGTCATAACAGCAATATCTAAATACTCATCTCCACCAACTATTTTAGCTTCAACTTCTTCATCATTTGATAAAACTAAAACAACTTTATCACAACCAGAAACAACATGTTGATTAGTCATAATATATCCATACTTGTCATCAGTTTTATAAACAAAACCAGTACCAGTCGAATACTCTTCTTCCCCCTTATAAGACTCAACCATAACAACAGAATCATATACTTTACTAATAGATGTACCTAAGCTAGATTTTTCATAAACTTTAGTCTTTTTAGTATTATCAATGATATTACTCGTACCACTTGCATAATTCAAAATAGGTGTCCACTTCAAAAGAGCAATCATAACAATACCACCCATAACAAATGAGAACATTATCAAAAAACATAATCTAGAATTATTATTTTTTAATGTTTTTTTACTTTTAGAAGTATTTACTGTACTCTTTTTCTTTTCCTCTTTTTTCTCTTTTTCTTTAAAAACAGTAGCACTATCATCTACTTTATGTATCACTACATCATCTTTTTTTGCATTTCCAGATGAAACATGTTCACTTAATTTTTCTACTTTTTTATCTTTTTCATTCATTTTCTACAACACTCCTTTCAATATTAGCTAAATCTTTCCAGTTAGATGGAAATCCCATTTTATTTAAAACATCATCAACTCTAATAGTTTTCAAATTATAATCTAACGTTCTAAAAGCATTCTCAATTTCAATTGTCATGCTCTTAAATTTGTCAGCATCTAATAACTGCTTCATAATAATAATCAAAGCAAAAGGATCATTCTTTCCAGAAACATATTCACCATCAACTTTTTCAATTCCTAAAACCTTATGATAAATAGTATCCCCTATTACCTTTTGTGTTTTATAATCATACACAATTTCTTCATGAGCACATAAATTTCTGTAGTTAGCAAGAATAGGTAAATATGTGCTAAAGGTTTCAACATCAACTCCATAAATATTACTAATAGCCAGCTGATCATCCTGCTTCAAGATAGAATACATCTCACTAACAATTCCAAATGACAAAACTTTTACTAAAATCCATAAAGGAATATAACCATAATTACATGCATAATGTTGAGTAGCACTATGTTGATCACCATTAACCCTGATCTGTCTTTTCATCTTTTTTAAAAGATCATTGACTTGTCTTTGTTTCTCCGGTCGTCTAGTAAAATTTTTAGCTTTCAAGTAATCTCTTTCTTTATAACCATATTTTTTAGACAATTGATAAGATGTGATAGATTTAAAGTTATTTTCAATTATAAGTAAATTCTTAAAACAAATATTTCTAAAAGTACGATCAAATAAAAATAAACTATACAATTCTTCAAATGTTGCTCCATCTTTATAGACTCTTTCATTAGAAGACTTCATAAGCATATGTCTATATCCATTCAAAAAGAAATAATTTTCACGAAGTAATATACTTTTAGCATAATCTTCATTATGAATAATTAAATGCTTATTCTTTAATATTTCTACTTGTTCATCAAGAGTTTTGAATTGTTTCTCTATCATAATTCTCACCTACTATAAATTATACCATAGAAATATAAGAATAAATATGAAAATTTAATGAATTTTATGCTATACTAAAACTAAAAGAAGGAAGGAATTATCATATGCCCGCAACTATAACTCATGCCTACTTTGCAGAAGATTTATTTAATCTATTAGATAAAAATACAAAAAATAAAATAAAAGAGAACAAAAAAAAATTAATGATGTTTTCACAAAGTACAGATCCATTAATGTTTTACATAATATCACCAACCAATGGAAAAAAAATAAGAAATTTACAACATATTGCACACACAGAAAAAACAAATGATTTTTTCAAAAACACAATCACTTTTATTAAAGATAATAAATACTATGAGAAACCAGATGTTTTAGCCTTTTTATATGGATTTATCTGTCATTTCGTGCTAGATAGTAATGTACACCCTTTTATTTTTTACAAAACGGGAGAATTTATAAAAGATGATAGCAAAACATATAAGTACAATGGATTACATCACAATATGGAAAGTTACCTAGACAACCATATGCTAAAGAAACATAATATTACTAAAATAAATCTCAAAAAATTCTGTTTTTCATTAAAACCATTTACTAAAGAATTAAATAAAGTAATATCATATTCTTTTCTAAAAACATACAATATAAACAATATGGACAAAATTTACTTGAACTCATTAAAACAAATGAATTTCTTTGTAACAGCTTTTAGATTGGATCCGCACAAATATAAAAGTCATATATATAGATTCATTGATAAATTTACACCACCTAAAACCTTTAAATTAGAAGCAATATCATATAACATAGTAGATAAAAAAATAGATTATTTAAATAATAATCATAAAGAATGGAACTATCCAATAAATAAAAAATTTAAAAGCCATAAAAGTTTTGAGGAATTATATCAAGATTCTCTGATTGAAGCTAAAAACATAATTGAAAAAGTTAATAACTATTTTTTTAAAAATCAAAATCTAGAAATAGATTCACTTTTTCACAATAGAAACTACTTAACAGGTGTCGATTGCAAAATTAAAAAGAAACAAAAATATTTCGAATTTTAGTATAAAAAAAACAATACTATTCATACTAATATCAGGTGAAATATATGATATATAGATATGAAATAAAGAACAATGGAGCAGAAGATATACTTTATTTGTATGTCACTATGACATATGAATTTTCTAAAGAATTAGAAGATAATAAAACAGAAAAAGTTAAATCAACCTGTAAAAAATTTATGAAAAATAATAGTATCGATTTCAAAGGAGACAAAATCTATCTAGTTATTGATGGAATAATAGTAAAGACACTTAATATTAATGAAGAGAATGATACAAAAGAAAATGAAAAATCAACAATTGATTTATCAAACGATAATTTCTATGTCAATCTACACTATCCAAATAATAATACAGTAAAAATGACATTGAAAAATTATCTTTTAGGTGTTTTAGCAACTAATACAATGAAAAACTTAGAATTAACTACCACAAAAGCACTTTGCTTACTCTATAGAACTTATGCATATAAACAAATGAAAGAGAAAAATTATATTGAAGCAATAAATCCATATCAAATTTATAAACCTTTTTCCTACTACAAAGTATTTTGGAATGAAAAATACAACGATTATCATAATAAGTTTGTAAAAGCTATAGAAGATACTGATAAAGAATTTGTAACATATAATAATAAGTATATAAACCCATACATACACATCAGTAATAATGGATATACAGATAATAATAAAAATATCCCCTATTTAGAAAAAAGACCAAGTCTCTGGGATTATGCATCTCCTTATTATTTAGAAATCAAAGACTTTACAAATCAAGAAATGAAAAATATATTCAATATTGACAAAGATAATTTAAAAAACATAAATATATTAGAAGTAAGTGAATCAAACTATATCAGAAAAATAAAAATAGGAAACAATGAGTATACAGGAGAAATGCTTAAACAAAAACTAAATCTAAGGTCAACAGATATAACAATTATAATAAATCCAACCTACATTAGATTCATAACTAAAGGTTGGGGAAATAACTTAGGTATTAGTCAATTTGGAGCAAATGAAATAGCTAAAGCAGGCTGTTCTTATACAAGCATTTTGAAATATTATTTTCCAAAAATATCAATAAAAAAATACATATAAAAATAGAGCCAATTAAAGCTCTATTTATTTTTTTCAATCATAACTTTTAAAGCAGAATCAGAATCTTGATATAATTTAACACTTGTTTCTAAAAACTTAGAATAATTATCTAAACTATCACAAAATTCTGTAACCTGATCAATATTAGGATGATACTTATCAATGATTTCTCTTATGATCTGAGATGATTTAGCTAAAGATTTATATGCTTGTTCCATCTCTTCATATGTCATTTCTCCAATCATTTTTCTACCTCTTTCTTATCCTTCTTTTCCAAATAATTAGCTCCTCTAATAACAACATTTTTAAACTCGTTGATTTCCTCAATAGAACTTAAATTATCATTATTAGTCCAACTATTTTTTAATTTTTCAAGTAAGGAAAAGATATTATTTACCTCTGTAACATATTTTTCATAATCATTCATAAAATACCTCCTAAAGCAATATCAATCGTGAACCATTTTTTAAATCAGAATCAATTATTCTCATATTAACATCATAAATTTGTCCTGTTTCTTTACTATACAGATTAACTTCATCAGAAGTAACATAATCATGATCAGTCAAGTCAATAATTCCTTTTTCAATTAAATTCTTAATAGTACCAATATGTTTAGAAACAGGTACAAAAACATCATATGATTTTTCTATACTAGGGATGGAAATCTCTAATAATATTTTGTTATTTTCCACAAAATCACCTACTTAACAACTAATTTTACCAAACTTGCTTTTCCCTTATGAACAACATATCCAAAGTTTTCAGGAATCTCTTCACGTAGTTCTCTAGGAGTAGTCAATAATTTAATAGCATATTGATCAGTAATTCCATTACCAAGCCATAATCCCTCAGATGTATCAACAGCATTTTTATACCAATCATCATAAGCAAAAGATTTTAATCCATCAGCAGAATCTACAATTATAAAATTATCAACTTCAAGTTCTCTAGAATGCATCAAAGCATCACAAAAATCTGTTTTATTATCTGAACTAATTCTAGAAAAGAAAGTAGAAATTCCAAATATAACATAAGTATTTCTCTTATTATTTTTTAATGCATTATTATCAAAATTATTTTTGTCATATATCTCTTTCTGTTCTTTATATCTTTTGCCAACAACTTGAGCAATAGAATCAAAATTACTATTTATGTAGTTTTCTGACACATCAGTAGAATTAAACATCTTAGCTGCATCAATCACCACAATTTTTTGATAAGGAATCTTTTTTAATAACTTTACAAAGGTTCTAAAGAAGTTTCTTTCTGCGTAATAATCCAAAGACGAAATAATTGATACAGGGTTATTTTTAAAGTCCATAGTAGCAATCTCTAAATTATTTTTATTAATACCAACAGGTACAGATGAAAGCCTACCTATAGCTTCTTCAACAGATGAAATAGTAACAACTTCAGGTAAAACTGGAACTTTTGGAGCACTGCCACTACATATATTTTTAAGTCTATTACAAATGACCTTTATATATTCAGACATCTGTGCTTCAAAATAAGGATAAGCTGTTTGAAATTCATAAACACCATCTTTTTCAATAAGTCCACGTCCAACTGCTCTAGATGGATATTTACGATTTCTAGATTGAATAACATCAGTATAATCAGAATAATCATTAAGTTGTAAGACAAGATTTGATTTAAAGTTCTGTCTTACACGATAACGTATTGCATTAGTACTACTAGTAGATAAAATGAAAACAACTCCGTACTTTGCACCTTCTCTAGTATACTGTAAAATCAAATCTTCATAATCATCATACGTATCAATAAAAGCCTCATAATTATTAATAACAATAGTAACTAAAGGTATCTTTTTATTACTATGTTCTAAATAAAATAAATAAGAACCATTATAATCAGCAAACAATTTTTTTCTTTCTTCTATTATTTCGTCAATCATTTTAAATAAATTTTCAATTTTTTCGGAATCATTAGAAGTTAACACACCACCAACTTGAGGTGCTTTTTCAAACATCTTTAAAGTCTCAGCTCCAAAGTCCAAAATATAGTAATTTATTTCATCCGGATTATAATTTGTAATAGATGAATATATAATACTAGAAAGCAATAATTCTTTACCACTACCAGTAGAACCATAAATTATAGTATTACCATCAACAGTAAGATTTAAAGTTAAAATATCTTGTCTCTGATTATCAGGATCATCATATTCACCAATAACTAAATTCACTTGATTTGGTTGACTAACAAAATTGTATTTTCTTTTTAAATCTTCTACATATATAACATCTGGAATTCTATCTAACCATAATTTTGGAATTGCAATACCTTCATCTTTTGCAGTTTTAATAATATATTTAATAATATTAGGTAATTCTTCTCCTTGTGATTGCACCTGAACAAAATTATTAGAAGAGTCAAAGGACTTAATAACACTACCAACATTATCAATAAAATCTACTGCAGTATCTACTTTTTTCTTTCTTTTTTCAGTTGGATAGTATTGCGCACCAGTCCAAGCAGATTGTCCTAAAGCAAATAATTCATTGTAACCAACCTGTAAATAAAATCTACCCGGATTTTTTAAAGCAGCTGCATCAGGTCTTTTAATCATATCCATACTATCAGATCTATCTTGAACTTTTAGACAAATCTTAAACTTAGAGTTAGACCAAATCTGATCATCAACAACTCCACTTGGTTTTTGTGTAGCTAAAATCAAATGAACACCCAAGCTACGTCCAATACGAGCCGTTGAAATAAGTTGATCCATAAACTCAGGTTGTTGATCTTTAAGCTCAGCAAACTCATCAGAAATAATAAACAAATGTGGAATTGGTTCATTTACTTTTCCTTCACGATAAAGTCTTTGATATTTATAGATATCTATAGTGCTTTCATTCAAATTATCACGAGCAATATTAAATTTTCTTTGTCTATTTTTCAATTCACTTTGAATAGAAGCTAAAGCCCTACTCATTTCAATAGTATCAAGGTTTGTAATAGAACCAGCTAAATGAGGTAGTTTAACACCAGTATTTTTATTTTCAAATGCACCAGCAAGTCCTCCACCTTTATAATCTATCAATACAAATGATACTTCGTAAGGACTAAAATTAACAGCCATTGAAAGTATATATGAAATAATAAGTTCAGATTTTCCAGAACCAGTCATACCAGCTACTAAACCATGAGGTCCATAAAATTTTTCATGCAAGTCAAGTTTAAATTGATCACCATTTTTATCAAGACCAATTGGAACTTGTAAAGTCTTCGTAGGATCATTATTTTTCCATCTATTTAAAATATTTAATTGTTCAATCATACCTATATTATACATTTCCAAGAAAGTAACTGTAGAAGGTATATTTTTTTCTTCTTGTTCCATTTCTATAGGAATATTAGCAAGCATTTTAGCACAAGAATAAATATTAAGATTAGGTAAAACATCAGCTACAAACTCTTTCTGTTTATTAGAAACAAGTTCGTTTTCAAAAACACCAGATTTTTGATCACCAATACTAATAAATGTACTACATTCATTAGGCAAATTAGTAATTCTTGGAGAAACAATAATTAAACTAAAACCTAAATTAACTTCTTGTGCAGCAACATCTTTAATAATATCTAAATCTCTAACCATCTTATAATCATCAGTTAAAATAACATAATAAGGTTCATAACTAAGATAAGATATATCACTACGGTTAGCTTCACCTATTTCAGCACGATGTCTAAACTCTTTTTCTAAATATAAAGAAATTTCCTTCATATCATCTATATTAGTAGCATAAAACCTAATAGATTTATCATTATTAAAACAATGAGGTAAAACCTTCAAATAATCCCATTTAGAATCATTTTTATCATTAGTAAAAACTACTATTTTTAAATCTTGATAACTATGAAAAGCCATCATCTGTAATAATAAACCTTCTATAAAACTTTGTTTTTGTCTACCCTCACCTATAATAGCCGTAATATAATTTTTTACAAATGATAAAGAAATAGGTACATCAACGAGCATACGTGATTCTGAAGCAACTTTATAAACAAATTCTCTTAAGTCATCTTCCTCTAACATAAATCTTTCTTCAGGAAATCTTATTTCACCCTCTAGTTCGCAAGAACCAATTCCCAAACGTAAATCTAAAAAGTCATCTTGCTTAATTTCTCTTTCCCATAAATTTCTTTTTTTATTCATAACAATATTTTCAACTACATCTAAAGGTAAATAATTATCAATTAATATTTGTCTTTGAATTTTCATTTGAGCAATTATATCTTGATGTTTTTCTTCAACATACTTACGATACTTATCTTGACGTGTTTTTTCTCTTTTTAATTGTTGTTTTTTTTGATAATTATTAGAAAGTAATGGCCATAATATAGTTGATAAAAGCATAGCAAGAGCCATAATAAGTGTAGGCATCGCACTATTAATATTCTGTGTTCCATTCATAACACCATTAATTGAAGAATAACCAAACATAACTGAACTCATGGACATAGTAAGCATAGGACCAACGGTATAAATCATTGGCATTTCATTTGGAGTTTCTTTAGCTGGAGGATCTTCAACTATAATTTGAACAGGTTCTATCTTAGATTTAAAACGAGGTGAACGAAAGAAATAATCATTTTCATGAAAAAATTCTATGTTTTCATCTTCTACAGTTTCTGAAGCAATTTGTTTTTGAACAATAGGGTCCATTACTTCAAAAGTATTATTATCATATTGAATTAAATTACTAATATTATTAATAACTATAAAATTACCCATAATTATTATTTTAAGACCAAGAATAAAAATAATATCCCCATATTCTAGCTTTTTACTAACAGTAGCATAATTATTAACATAAGTACCATATTTACTAGTCAAATCTTGTACAAACCAAATTCCATCTTTATATATAAGTTTAGCATGTTGTTTAGAAAGTAATGGATATTTATATTGAATATGACAATTACTATCATTACCAATTACAAATTCACCATTACGTAAAACTTTAAGTTTGATAAGATCAGAATCAAATGATGGAGAACAATATAAAATAACAAACTCATTATCCGTACTAATTTTCAAAAAGTATAAATTGTAGTCTTTTAAATACGCAGATTCAATTTCTTCATTACCAGACATAATTTTAGTTTCAAAATCACTTTTAATTTTCCACATACCATCTTCTGCTTCTACATTTATCAAATTTCTGACATTCCCCAAATGATCATCATCAGTAATCCAATAATTACCAGATACCTTACTAGGCAAAGAAAAATTATAAATTTTAGTTCTTTTAATAAGTCTAATAATCACAAAAATCACCCCAGCTTACACTACAAACACTTTCTATTCTAAGATTAATTATAACCTTTTTTCAATGCATTTACAATATATATTTGGAATAATTCATTACTTAGCAACAGAATTTTTTTTCAAAGAAGTATACTTTTGATAATTAGAAAAACAAGTGTTAAAATTATTAATAGACTCATATGAAGAATATAATCCATCAACAATAGATGAAGAATACTTATAATTAAGATTAATTAAAGAACTTTTTAAAATATTTTTAGTTTTTATGCTATAAATATCCAAATTCTGCTGTAAAACAGTATCCATTATGACATTATAAACATTTTCAGTATCTTCATTAAATGCATAATAATAATCATCATTAGTTATTGTAGAATCATTATTATTTCTATGTCTATTATAACTAGTAGCCATAATCCAAGTTTGAGCAAATTTTGCCTTAGCTACCATAAGTTCATCAGAACACAAAGAACCATCTTTTTCTAAAATACATTGACCTAATGCATTATACTTAATATTATAGTTATCATATATTCCTTTGATTGAATTTAACGAAAAGTCATATCTCGGATAGAAATCAAAAAAAGAATAGGTTTTCCCTATTTCGGAATCATCTAAAAAAGGTTTTACTACATTCCTTTCCACATGACAAGAAGATGTATTATTCTTATGTAAATCTATTTCATCAATACATTTTAAAATAGAATTATATACCAATTCTTTAAATTCTGCATTGCCATACTTTTTCTTAAAAATATTAAAAATTTTATTATCATATTCCACTTTAGACAATAAATAATCAGAACCTTTGATTAAATTACCATTATAGTCAAAATATTGAAATGGATTATCGTCTAAATATTTTTTAACAGCTTTTTCAATTCCATCAGAAAAAGACTTGGAAACAACTGCTGAAAAAGATAAATGATCATCGCGTACTATATTATCTGCATACCCAATCCAAGAATTTATTTTTGATACTATCAAAGATGGTTCTTCACATCTAGAAATAATATCAGGATGTTCATTTTCAAGCTCTTTTAATATTTCGATATTTCTATTTAAGTTCTTTGATGAAGAATAAATAACCATATTATCCTTTCTACCTAATGATTCATTTCCAGCTATTTTAAAATAAAAAGGAATATCAACTTGTTTATATTTTTCATATAAATAAGAAGAAAATTTATGAATATCCTCATTTGCAAGACATAAATACAATCTACAATCAATATCTTTCGATCTATATCCAACCTTACCAACTTCTTGAGAACGAACACTATACCATCCATTTTGACTAATCAAAGGATGAACCCTCAAATTCAATCCAGTTTTTTTATAATCTTTATCAACTTTATCAATAAAATTTACAAAAGCATCAGTATCTATTTCTCCATTTTGATTGCATAAATCAACATTAATAATATTATATATTTGTTTATATGGTTCTATAAAATAACTAAATCTTTTATTAACATACAAATCTAAAACTTTAAAAATAACATTTTTATCTACAATTGAACGTATATCCATAAAAAGCCTCCTACCAATATAATTAATTATATCATATTTTTTTTATATAATTAATTATCCCCTTAGAGATTGCGATAGAAAACTTTTCTTGATAGTCAGATTTCTGTAACAAATATCTATCATCTGCATTAGATAAGAAACCACATTCCATCAAAACACCAACTGTATTAGTATGATTATATAAAAATAAATTAGTTTTCTTTACTTCACGAGTTTTAATACCAGCATCTGTAAGTGATTCTGTTAAATTTAAAGCTAATTTATAGTTAAGTGGATTGATTGTCGAATATAAAATTTCAGAGCCACCATAATAATAATCAGAATACCAATTCAAGTGTACTGATAAATATATGTCAGACTTTTTCGATTCTATATAATTAATTCTTCTCTTTAAATCACTTCTTTTTTTTAGATAATCAGAATCTTTTGAAAAATCTACATCATCTTCTCTTAGTAAATAAACTGTTGCGCCAGCTTTTTCAAGTTGTTTCTTTAAAGACTTAGAAATTTCTAAATTTAAATCTTTTTCTAATAATTTCCCATATCTAGTACCCGGATCACGACCCCCATGACCAGGATCAATTGTAATAATAACCCCTTTCAATAACTTAGGCATTTTTTCTGCTTTTACATCATATTCATAAGAAATTAAGAAAAGTGAAATAAAAAATATCAATAATAAAAGAATTTTATAATAAACCTTAATCATAGTTAATTATATGAAAATAAAATTATTTTACTACTTTAATAACTTTTTCATATCATGAAAAGACTCTAACTTACCTTCCAACATTTTAAATATAGTATCAGCCCCTATAAAAGAAAATAATCCAACCCACAAACTATAAGCTATACTAAAGTCAGTAAATGTTAAACAAAAACCTACACTAATAACCATATTTATAACAAAACTATAAATAACTAAGAATTTACTACTGTGAAATCCAATTTTCGTTTTTTGAATAAAAGAACAAGATATAGCACTAATAACGATAGACACAAATAATATCTTCTTTAATATAATCTCCATAATATCACCTACTAAAGTATATGAAAAAGACACTGAATATATATCAGTGTCTTCAAAACAGTAATCTTATCTCTTACTAAATTGTGGAGCACGACGTGCTTTCTTTAAACCTGGTTTTTTACGTTCTTTCTTACGTGCATCTCTAGTAACAAATCCAGCAACTTTTAAAGTTTTACGGAAACTATTTTCACTATCAGCTGGTGTAGTCTTATCATAATCAAGTAAAGCTCTAGTAATACCTAAACGAGTAGCTCCAGCTTGTCCTGACATTCCTCCACCTTTAACTGTTACTTCGATATCAAACATTTCACGAGTATTAGTAATATCTAATGGCTGACATAAATCTAAAATTAATAATTTATCAGTAAAATATTCTTCTACATCACGACCATTAATAGTAATTTTTCCTGTTCCTAAAGTTAAACTAACACGTGCAACACTAGACTTTCTACGACCAGTACCAGTATAAACATTATTTTTCTTTGCCATACTTTAACCCTCCTACTTAACCTCAAGCACTTCTGGCTTTTGAGCCTCATGCTTATGATTTTCTCCTGCATATACAAATAATTTCTTGTACATTTGACGTCCTAAACGATTATGTGGAAGCATACCTTTAACAGCTCTTTCCATCATTTCTTCAGGATATCTTTCTCTCATTTCTTTTGCAGTTCTTTCTCTTAAACCACCTTGATACATAGAATGGTTATAATAAATCTTCTTATCTTCCTTATTACCAGTTAAAACAACCTTTTCAACATTAATAATAATGATATTGTCACCACAATCAATATGTGGAGTATAAGTAGGTTTATGTTTTCCACGTAAATAAGTAGCAGCTAAAGTAGCAACTCTACCTAATGGTTTTCCAGCAGCATCAATTACATACCACTTACGATCTACTGTTTCTTTTTTTTGCATATAACTTTTCATATTTCTTCTCCTTTTACTTAAATTAAGTTTTCCCAGGACTTAATTTATGTGGGGATAACAAATGTACCAATTAAGATTATACTAAAAATTTCTTTAAAAATCAACATATTTTTGTCATAATTTTGACTATTCAAGAAAATTAACAAGTATTTCAATAATGATACTATTTTTTTATATAGTTTTTTCCCTCAATTCCACCAAATCTATTACGTTTTGTCGCAATTATCATGGATCTTAGTTGTTGCAATTGCTCTACATTTTCAACATTACTAACAATATCATCAAAACTAGGAAGATCATCAGTTTTATTCATACATTGATTAATAATTTTAGATGCTTCTCCATATTTTTTTAAATTTCTTTCTTGAGATATTTTTTCTACCTTTTTCAAATTATCTTCATCTTGCTTAAATCTATAAATATTATAATTTTGAATATTTATACATTGAAAATTAATAATAGCTCCACCAATTTCTAACATCATTAATAAAGGTGCAAAAGGTACTTCAAAAAAAGATAACATACCAAAACAAGAAATTAAAAAAGCATTTTTTACCAAACCTCGTTTATGAACATTCTTATTCCAATTTAAATAATAAATAAAACCTAACGGACGATTTATATCCATATGATAATTTATATTTTTTTCACAATTAAATTCTTTATGTACTAACATCTTATGCCTACGGTATTTTTCATTTATCATTTTTTTATTGGCACTTGAATGAACCTTTTTAATTTCTTTCCTTCGCTTATAATCAAGAAATTTATCATAATAGTTCAAAAAATTAGGACAAACAAATTTTATCGTTTTATATTTTAAACCCTCAACCTTAAAAACTACTTTTTGAAATTTTTCCGCACCAAGTAACTTACATCTATTTATTTTATTTTTGTAATCATCCATACCAATTCCCCCAATATAGATTAAATAGATTTATTTTTATCACTTAATACTTTCACAACAGGACCATCCTGTTTCAAATCTAATTCCAGCTCCTTGTTATCTAATTTAACAATAAGTTCTTCTTATTGCTCATCAGACATTGATTCAATATAATTTTGAGCAAGTGTTATATTAACAGTATTATTAACCAATGACCCTGCTGTTGTCGCAGTAGAAGTCAAAGTTGTCATAGTATCACCAAAACCATCAGGCTCATCACCTAACAAAGTTACAGCACTATATGTAGTAGTCAACATTTCACTTACACTTAAGTTAATTATTCCCATATGATTTCCTCCTATTTAATATATATTAATTATAATTTACTTTTACCAAATATAATCCTTGAGAAGGAGCAGTCTTACCATATTTAGATCTATCTCTACTGAGTAATATTTTTTCTACTTCTTCACAAGAAACCTTTTCTTCTCCAACTCTGATTAAAATACCAACCATATTTCTAACTTGATATCTCAAAAATCCATTACCATGAAATTTAATAATACAATGATCACCATCCTCAACAATTTCAGCAGAATAAATAGTTCTAACACAGTTTTCTTTTTCTTTATTATCTGTAACAAAAGCCCTAAAGTCATGCTCTCCTACAAATAATTTCAATGCCTCTCTCATCTTTGAAATATTGAGATGATAATTATACTGAAAAACATAATTTCGCTCCATTGGTATATATTCTCCCAAGTTTATGTGATATTCATAAATCTTACTTTTAACATTATATCTAGCATGAAAATTATCAGCAACTTCATAAGTATTAATAACATGAATATCATCAGGTAAATTACTATTTAAAGCTCTCTTTAATTTATGAGGAGTAATTGTTATATCTAAATCAACATGAGCCCATTGATCAAGTGCATGAACCCCTTTATCTGTCCTACCAGAAGAGTGAATAGAATGTTTTATTCCGTTGTTAACAATACAAACAGCTTTTTCTAATCTTTCTTGAATTGTATCCAAATTAGGTTGAATTTGATATCCACTATAATTAGAACCATCATAAGAAAAGTTAATTAAATATCTCACTATTTCACCTTCTTATAAATATCTTTTATTAAATCTCTAATATCTTTAAAGTAACCTAGTTTAGTATTCTTTAAAGAATTAGCTCTATATGTAAACATAACTGTTTTAGGAATAGGAAGTCCATTCTTAATTAATATTTCTATATAATCATCAAAAACCTCTATTGTATCTCCACCAACAAAAAATTCATTTTTCTCAAAAATTATAACTTTTTTAGTTAATGCATAAATATCATCAACATCATAGCATCTAATAAAAAATGTTTTATTATATTGTTCTGCCAACTGACTTAATATATTAATAACAAATTTAGTAGTTTTCAAATCAAGACCTTCAAAAAAATTATCAAAAACAATCATATTAGGATTAGATAATAAACTAATCGCAAATAATACAAGTCTCTGTTCTGACAAAGAAAGTAATGATATCTTTTTATTTAAATATTTAGAATCAAGACCAACTATTTTCAAAGAATCTTTAATCTTTTTGTTATAATCTTTTATAACCAAAAATTGATTTATTAAAGAATACTTCATATATTCATATACAGATAAGTTAAGATAATCATCACAAATATATGATTCTACAAAACTAATTTTCTTTCTAAAGGCTCTTGTTTCAGTTTTATTTAATTTTTTAGAATCAACTGTAATAACTGGCTTATTAAATAGTAAGTTTTCTAAATAATTATAAAAATATCTATCTTCATCAATAACACCAATAATATTACCAGCTTCTATTTCTATATCTTTTTCAAACTTTATTTCCATAACTCATTGACCATCCTGTCTATATCTAATACTACATCATCAACCAAATCATAATATTTTAATTTTAGTGAAAGATCTACCATAAATGGTAAAGAAAGTCCTACTTTATTAAGTTTACTATCTTCTTTTAAAACATCTAATGGAGAATTTTTAACACATAAAGTACCATTATTAAAAATGGATAAAGAATCAAATTCTAGTGCCAAATCTAAGTCTTGCGCAGTCGCAACAACTGTAATTCCTCCAATTCTTCTTAAAATTGAAATTAATTCTTTAGATTGAGCCTCACTTAATTCTAAGAAAACCTGATCTAATAAAAGAATTTTAGGACTATGTAAAAGTTCCAACATAATTGAAGCCTTAATTTTCTGAAATATTGTAAGATCAGAAATTGAATTAGTTAAATATTCACTAAGGCCAAAAATTTGAGTAAGATTTTTATATTTCATTTTTCTCTCAGATGGACTTAAATCTAAATAATCTAATCTATGTAAAATTTCTTGATCCAAATTAGAAAAGATAAAATGAAAACTACCATTATACAAAAAGTAACCAAATAATGTACTAAACTCTATAGATTTTAAAGAAGAAATATCTCTTTGTTTATAAAAAATCGTATTCTCAGACTCAATAATCCCAGCTAATAGTTTAATAAATGTTGTTTTACCACATTTATTAGAACCTGTAATAAGATGAAAATCATTCTCTTTAAAAGCTACATTCAAATCCTTAAAACAAGAATTATTCATATTTTTCACTGTCAAAATATTAATCATACTGCACCTCATTAGTTAGAAAAGCTAACCAACTAGTTAGCTTTCTTTTTTTGAATTCTATAAGTAATTCTAAGTAAAAATTTATCTGATACAAATCTACTAAAGAACTTAGCCATCTTCATTTTAAATCCCGGAATAATGAGCATTCTGTTTTTCTCAAGCATCATATCAATTGCATAACGAGCAACTCTCTTTGCGCTCATAGGTTTAACTGAAAACTTAACACCTGCAATATTATTAAAGTTTGTATCAACAGGTCCTGGACATAAAACCGAAACATGTACATTACTCTTTTTCTTTTTTAGTTCATAGTAGATAGCCTCAGTAAGACTATACACATAAGACTTAGTTGCATAATATGTACTCATTAAAGGTCCGCCAGGCATAAAACCAGCCGAAGAAGCAACATTCAAAATATATCCACGATTATCTTTTTCCATAGATTTCAAACAATACTTAGTTAAAATATGCACAGCTTTTATATTTGTATCAATCATTTCTAAATCTTTATTTAACTCAGTATTAGTAAAATAACCAAAATCCCCAAATCCAGCATTATTGATTAGAAAGTCTATATGTTCATTTTTTATTAACACACATAATTCTTTTACTTTTTGTTCATTACTAACATCTAAAACAATAATAGTAGTTTTTGTAGGTAAAGATTGTTGTAATGCCTCAAGTTTATCCTTATTTCTAGCTACTAAAATAAGTTCATATTTTTTACTAGCTAAATACTTAGCAAATTCTAATCCAATTCCACTAGAAGCTCCTGTAATTAGTGCCTTCATATCAGTCACCTCACATAACATAATTATACCAGAAAAACTATATATTTACAAAAAAAAGACAGTAAATTCTGTCTTATTTTGCCTCTACAGTAGCTTTTTCTTCATCCATTAATCTTAATAAAACGATTAAAGCGCCGTCTCCTCTTCTTTCATCAAGTTTTAAGATTTGAGTATAACCACCATTACGGTTAGCATAACGTGGTGCTAACTCATGGAATATTTTATCAACAACTTTCTTATCATTGTGTAAGAAAGCCAAAGCTTTACGACGAGAAACTAAATCACCTTTTTTACCATAAGTAATCATTTTTTCAGCACATCTACGAACTTCTTTAGCTCTAGTATCAGTTGTTTTAATACTACCATTATTAATAAGTTGCTTAGTTAAAGTTGCAAGCATGCTTCTTCTATGTTTATTATCGCGTCCTAGTTTTCTATATGCCACAGTTATTCCTCCTTCTATTAATCATCATCACGTAATACTAGACCCATATCTCTAATCTTATCCAGTACTTCTTTTAGAGATTTTTTACCTAGATTACGGATTTTCATCATATCTGTTTCACTCTTATTTACAAGATCTTGTAAAGTGTGAATTCCAGCTCTCTTTAAGCAGTTATATGCTCTTACAGAGAAGTCTAAATCTTCAATTGAAGTTTCTAATGCTTTTACTGCTGGATCTTCAGTTTTTTCAATCATCATTCCAGTAGCATCAGCAATAGATGATAAATCAGTAAGTATTTCAAAATGTTCAATTAAAATACGAGATGCTAAAGCGATAGCTTCTTCAGGTTTGATTGAACCATTTGTCCATACATTCATGATTAATTTATCATAACTTTCATTTTGTCCAACACGGGCATTACCAACTTCATAAGAAACTCTTTCAATTGGAGAATATAATGAATCAATAGCAATAACTCCCGCTTTTTTATAATCATATAATTTTTTATTTTCTTCACTTTTTACATATCCACGACCATTAGTAACAGTCATTTCCATGCTTAAGTGACCACCTTTAGCTAAAGTTGCAATAACCTTATCTGGATTTATAACTTCAATATCTGCATCATGCTCGATATCACCAGCAGTTACTTCACCTTCTTTAGAAACGTCAATACGAACAACTTTTGCCTCGTTAGTATGATTTTTAAATACTACTCCCTTTAAGTTTAGGATAATAGTAGTAACATCTTCATATACTCCTTCTATAGTTTGGAATTCATGAAGAACACCATCAATCTTAATACTACTAATTGCACTTCCAGGAAGTGAAGATAACATAACACGTCTTAACGCATTACCTAAAGTAGTACCAAAACCTCTTTCTAATGGTTCTAATTCAAATTTTCCATAGAAATTGCTTTCTACAGAATCAGTTACTTTATAAACTGGTTTTTCAAATTGTAACATGAAACTAACCTCCCTTTAATTAATTAACCACGTGGTCTTTTTGGTGGACGACATCCGTTGTGTGGTATTGGTGTTACATCGTAAATTGCAGTTACTTCAAGTCCTGCAGTTGATAATGAACGAATAGCTGTTTCACGACCAGGTCCTAAACCTTTAACGTATACTTCAACCTTACGCATACCCATATCATAAGCTGCCTTTCCTGCAGCTTCAGCAGCCATTCCAGCAGCAAATGGAGTAGATTTCTTACTTCCCTTAAATCCAATTCCACCTGGAGCAGACCAACTAATTGCATTACCATCTTTATCTGTTATAGTAACAATTGTATTATTAAATGTTGAATGAATGTGTGCTACACCTTCAGGAACATTCTTTTTAACTTTTTTCTTTCTAGTCTTATAAGCCATAAGATTAACCTCCTTTTTTTATTTATTAATCACTATACCTTTTTCTTATTTGCTACAGTCTTACCTTTACCCTTACGAGTTCTAGCATTACGATTTGTTCTTTGACCTCTAACAGGCAATCCTTTTTTATGACGAGATCCTTCATAAGAATTAATTTCCATCTTAGTTTTAATATTCATATTAACTTCACGACGTAAGTCACCTTCAGTTAAATGTTTATTAATTTCATCACGAAGTTTAATTAATTCCTCTTGAGTTACATCTTTAGTCTTTTTTGTTGGTTCAACTCCTGCATCCTTACAAATTTTTTTAGCAAGACTTCTACCAATTCCATAGATATAAGTTAACGAAATAACGATATGTTTATCATTTGGAATATCTACACCTTTAATACGTGCCATTTAATACACCTCCTATAAATTATCCTTGTCTTTGTTTGTGTTTTGGATTTTCACAAATAACTCTTATTTTACCTTTTCTTTTTACAATTTTGCATTTTTCACAAATTTTCTTCACAGATGATTGTACTTTCATTTTAATTCCTCCTCATTTACGATAGGTAATACGCCCACGTGTTAAATCATAAGGTGATAATTCGACCATTACAGTATCCCCTGCTAAGATGCGAATATAGTGCATTCGTATTTTACCAGAAACGTGGGCCTCTATAATGTGTCCATTTTCAAGTTGAACTTTGAATTTACCACCAGGTATTATTTCAAGGACTTTTCCTTCTACTTCAATTGAATCTTCTTTAGCCATCTTTTCACTCTCCTGTTAAGATTTCATAACCATCCGCAGTTACTACCACTGTATGCTCAAAGTGAGCTGCTGGATGACCATCCATTGTAACTACTGTCCAATCATCATCTAATAATTCAACTCTTGGACTTTTAGCAGTCAACATTGGCTCAACTGCAATTGTCATTCCCTCACGCAATCTAATTCCAGTATTTGGAATACCGTAATTAGGAACATCAGGATCTTCATGCAAATTAGTACCAATTCCATGTCCACACAATTCACGAACAACGCCTAAACCATTAGCTTCAGCATATTTGCTAATTGCGTACCCAATATCACCAATTCTATTTCCTGGTTTAACTTGTTCTAGACCAACATAAAGTGATTTTTCAGTATGTTCCATAAGATGAGCTTTTTCTTCATCAATCTCACCTATAGCATAACTCCAAGCAGAATCACCATGATAACCTTTATAACAAGCACATATATCAAGAGTAACAATATCTCCAGCCTCTATTTTTCTACTACCTGCAATTCCGTGAACAACTTCATCATTAACAGAAATACATATAGCAGCAGGATAACCTTCATAACCCTTACAAGATGGAGTAGCATCTAAACTTCGAATATATTTATCAGCTAAATCATCTATTTCTTGAGTGGTAATACCAGGTTTTAAATAATCTTTCAAATATTGATGTGTTTTATAGACAATATTACCAGCTATACGCATCAATTCAATTTCTCTATCACTTTTAACAGTAATCACTTTTGATCATCTCCACTGATAATATTATCTATTTGTTCGAATACAAGATCTTTTGGTTTATTACCATCAATCTCATATAAAACACCTTGTTTTTTATAATGTTCAATAATTGGAGAAACCTTCTCAGAATAAAGTTGATATCTATTTTCAAAAGCTTCCAAATTATCATCATTACGTTGATAAAGCCTACCTCCACAAATATCACATACAGAATCAACTTGTGGAGCACTTTCTTTATTATTTATATTATAAACAGCATCACAGTTTTCACAAACTCTTCTTCCAATTACCCTTTTTTCCAATGTTTTTTTCTCAATATTAATTAAAAACACATTACCAATATCATATCCTAATCGTTTTAAAATCTCATCATATCTAACTGCCTGTTCTATACTTCTAGGAAATCCATCAATAATAAAACCATTTTTACAATCTTTACGACTTAATCTTTTTTCAATTAATTGATATGTAATTTCATCTTTAACTAACTCGCCACTTGATAATACTTCAGAAACATATTCACCTAATTCACTATTATCTTCAGCGATATCTCTAAGAATATCACCAGTAGAAATATGAGGTATATGATATTTCTCTACTATCAAATCAGCTTGAGTCCCCTTACCTGCAGCAGGAGGGGCAATAAACATAATATTCTTCATCGTCTACTATAACCTCTTCTATAATTTCTAGCAAGTAAACTTCCTTCTAATTGCTTATATGTTTCTAAAGCAACACCAACAACAATCAAAAGTCCAGTACCACCAATTGATACAGATGTAGGCATACTAGTAAAGTTTGAGAACAGTATTGGAATTCCCGCAATCATAACCAAGAATACAGCGCCTAAAACAGTAAGTCTAGATAAAACTCTATTTAAATACTTTTTAGTATCAGTACCAGGTCTAACACCAGGTATAAATCCACCATTTTCTTGTAAGTTTTTAGAGAATTCTTCAGGTTTCAATTGGATAAATGTATAAAAATAAGCAAATAAGAATATTAATATTACATATATAATAAATCCAACTGGAGTATTGTAACTAAAATATTTAGATACAAACATTGAAAATTTTTCATTCTTCACAACTTGAGCAATAATTCCTGGAACAGAAATCAAACTAGATGCAAAGATAACTGGAATAACACCTGCCGTATTTATTCTAATAGGCATAAATGATTGATTTGCTTTTCCATAAGCAGATGTAGATTTATTAGCATATTGAATAGGTATTCTTCTTTCAGATTCTTGAACAAAAATCATACCAATAACAATAGCAAAATAAACAACTACAAATAATATAAATTTAGTAATTCCAAATGCTGTTGTTTGAGCAGTATCAAAAGTAACTAAACTTTGAAATGCTGTAACAAACATTTGAGGAAGAGTTGCTATAATACCAGCCATAATAATTAAACTAGTACCATTTCCTATTCCTTTTTGAGTAATCTGATCTCCTAACCATAACAAGAATGAAGTACCTGCAGTAAGAACAGTAGCAATATACAAATATTGCATTGGATCCCCACTTTTACCTATAAATGCAAATGCAAATGCATATCCTTCAATAAAAGCAAATAATATACCAATATATCTTGTTATTTGATTCAATTTTTGACGACCAGAATGACCTTGCTTACTTAATTCAGTAAAGTAAGGTATAACATCCATTTGCAAAAGTTGCATAATGATAGATGCTGTAATATAAGGCATAACACCTAAAGCAAAGATTGAAAAGTTTTTTAACGCTCCTCCACCCATAGTATTCAAAAGTTCTAAAAATCCTAAATTTGTACCCAAATCCTCAGTACCAGGAACTCTAATTGAAATACCTAGAATAAAGATAACTAAAGCTGCCAATGTAAAATATATTCTATGACGTAAATCTTTATTATTATGGGTAAATAATTGCTTCATGGTTTTAAACATCTTAGATCACCTCAGCTTTGCTTCCGCTTTCTTTGATCTTTTCTAAAGCACTAGCAGAAAATTTATGAGCTTGAATTGTTAATTTCTTCTCAAGTTTTCCATTTCCTAATACTTTAATACCCTTTAATTGTTTTTTTATTATTCCTTTTTCTTTTAATAATGCTGGTGTAACAACAGTACCATTATCAAACTTATTTAAATCACTAACATTAATTACTGCATATTCAGTTTTAAATAAGTAATTTGAGAAACCTCTCTTAGGAAGTCTTCTATATAAAGGTAATTGTCCACCTTCAAATACTGGACTAATACTAACACCACTACGTGCTTTTTGTCCCTTTTGTCCCTTACCAGAAGTCTTTCCAAGACCACTTCCACGTCCACATCCTAGACGTTTTTTTCTATGTGTAGCACCAATATTTTTTTCTAATTCATGTAACTTCATTATCCTAATATCTCCTCTACTGACTTACCACGTAATCTAGCAACTTCTTCAGGTGTTTTAATAGATTGAAGTGCATCTAACGCAGCTCTTGCCATATTTAATTTTGTTCTTGCTCCAAGGGACTTTGAAACAATATCACGAACTCCTGCTAATTCAAGAACAGCACGAACAGAACCACCAGCAATAATACCAGTACCAGCTTTAGCAGGTTTAATAATAACCTTAGCAGCTCCAGCAGTACCAATAGCTTCATGAGCAACTGTTCTACCATCAATTAAAGGAATTTTAATGATGTTCTTATTAGCATCTTGAATAGCCTTTTTAATTGCATCAGGTACTTCATTAGCTTTACCAATACCTAATCCAACACGACCTTTTCTGTCACCGACAACAACGATAGCAGAAAATCTTCTTTGACGTCCACCTTTAGTAACCTTTACGACACTTTTGATGTCAATAACTAATTCTTCTAAAGTTTTGTCTTTATCTTGTGCTTTTCTTTGCATAATAACCTCCTATTAGAATTCTAATCCATTCTCGCGTGCAGCTTCAGCTAAAGCCTTTACACGACCATGATAAAGATATCCACCTCTATCAAATACTACTTTTGTTATCTTTGCTTTAGAAGCTTTCTTAGCTATAGCTTCTCCAACAACCTTAGCTGCTTCAATATTGCTTCCATTTTTAAGTTTTAAACTCTTATCAAGTGATGAAGCAGAACAAAGAGTAGTCTTAGCTTCGTCATCTATAATTTGTGCATAAATTCCAGTATTAGAACGGAATACACATAATCTAGGCATTTCAGCAGTACCCATGATTTTAGAACGAATTCTTTCATGACGTACAACACGCATACTATTACGAGATTTTTTATTAATCATAATTTTTTCTCCCTTCTATCTACTAACTAAGCAGCTTTCTTTCCTTCTTTACGACGAATATGTTCATCTTTGTAACGAATACCTTTACCCTTATATGGTTCAGGTTTTCTTACCTTTCTTATATTAGCAGCAAATTCACCAACTAATACTTTGTCAATTCCCTTAACAGTAATTTCTGTATTACCATTAGCCTCTACTGTTAAACCTTCAGGAATTTCCATTTCAACTGGATGAGAATATCCAGCATTGATAACTAATTTCTTACCTTGAACATTGAAACGATAACCAACACCAACTATTTCAAGACCTTTTTCATAACCCTTAGTAACACCAATAATCATATTTTCTACTAAAGAGTTCATAGTACCATGCATAGCCTTAGCAGCTTCATTTTTACGTTCTAATCTAATTTCGTTACCTTCTTGCTTCATAGTAATATCTTTTAACATTACTTGTCTTAATTCACCTTTAGGTCCTTTAACGATAACCTCATTATTTTCTTCTGTAACAGTAACTCCTTCAGGAATTACTATAACACGATTTCCAATACGACTCATTTTGACACCTCCTTATATTTCTTTTATTACCAAATATAAGCTAGAACTTCCCCACCTATATTTTGCTTACGAGCTTCCTTATCTGTCATGATTCCTTTAGATGTAGAAATAATAGCAATTCCTAAACCATTAAGAACCATAGGAATTTCATCATTTTTCGCATATACACGAAGTCCTGGTTTGGAAATTCTCTTAAGTCCAGTGATAACTCTCTCACGTTTATCTGTATATTTTAAATTTAATACAAGAGTACCTTGAACATTATCTTTTTCTAATTTGTAATCTTTTATAAATCCTTCTTCTTTTAAAATTCTAGCTATTTCACTTTTAACATTAGAAGCAGGAACTTTTACTTCTTCATAACGCATTTGATTAGCATTACGAATACGTGTTAACATATCTGCAATTGTATCTGTTACTACTGCCATAATTTGTCTCCTCCTTTCCAATTACCAACTTGATTTTTTTATTCCTGGTATTTGTCCTTTATAAGCTAATTCACGAAAGCAAATACGGCATATACCGAACTTACTCATAACAGCATGTGGTCTACCACAACGTGAGCATCTAGTGTATTCACGTACTTTAAACTTTTGTGGTCTATTAGCTTTTACAATCATACTTTTTTTTGCCATTTTTACCCTCCAATTACTTTCTAAAAGGAATTCCAAGTCCATTTAATAAGTCAAATGATTCCTCATTAGTTTTTGCTGTTGTAACGAACACGATATCCATACCGCGAACCTTAACTATTTCATCATAATCAATTTCAGCGAAAATCAATTGTTCTTTAATACCCATAGTATAGTTTCCTCTACCATCAAATGCACGAGGTGAAACTCCTCTAAAGTCACGTACTTGAGGAAGTGAAATTGAAATTAACTTATCCATAAAGTTATACATATTTTCTCCTCTTAATGTAACTTTACATCCGATTGATTGACCTTCTCTTACTTTAAATCCAGCAATTGACTTTCTAGCCTTTGTAATTACTGGTTTTTGTCCTGAAATTTTTGCTAAATCAGCAACAGCTGCATCTAATAATTTAGAATTAGTAGTAGCATCTCCTACTCCCATATTAATAACTATTTTTTCTAGTTTAGGAGCCTCCATAACTGATTTATAATTATATTTACTCATTAAACTTGGAACTACTTCATTTAAGTATTTTTCTTTTAGGCGGTTCATAAGTTACCCTCCTTTCAATTAATCAAGCTTCTCGTTTGATTTTTTTGCTATTCTTATTTTCTTACCATTTTTTTCTGTTGTATGTCCTATTCTAGTTCTTTTCTTAGATTTAGGATCAATAATCATAACATTAGATGCATGAATAGGAGCTTCTACTTCAACTATTCCACCAGCTTGTTGTCCATTTGGTTTAACATGTTTCTTAACAATATGTACACCTTCAACAACTACACGGTTTTCACTTCTTAATGTCTTAATAATTTTTCCTTCTTTTCCCTTGTCAGAACCAGCGATAACTACAACCTTATCTCCAACTTTTAAGTTCATATTTATCCTCCTATTATAGTACTTCTTTTGCTAAAGATACTATTTTCATATAATCTTTATCACGAAGTTCTCTTGCAACTGGTCCAAAGATACGAGTTCCTACTGGACTCTTGTCATCTTTAATGATAACACAAGCATTGTCATCGAACTTAATATAACTTCCATCTTCACGACGAACACCTTGACGGCTACGAACGATAACTGCTTTTACAACTTTTCCTTTTTTCATGTTTGAATTTGGTAAAGCATTCTTTACTGTACCAACAACAACATCTCCGATATTTCCAGTTTTAACATGACTTCCACCAAGTACACGAATTACTAATAATTCACGAGCCCCAGAGTTGTCAGCAACCTTCATACGACTTTCTTGTTGTAACATAATTATTCCTCCTCACCTAAGCGTTAAATAATAACTGCTTCTTTTACTATTTCTTTTAAATAGAAATGCTTAGTTTTTGAAATTGGTCTTGTAGATACAATTCTAACTACATCTCCAACTTTAGCTTTATTTGTTTCATCATGAACACAATATTTCTTAGAGCTTTTAACTCTTTTATGATATAATGGATGTTTTTTATAAGTTTCAACTAAAACAGTAATTGTCTTATTATTAGTTGCACTAACTACTTTTCCAACGAATTCTTTCTTTATCGCTTTTTCCATACTCCATCCTCCTATTCATTAACTTCGCGTTCTTTAAGAACGGTTTTCATTCTAGCAACGGTGTGTCTTAATTCTCTGATTCTTGAAGGTTTTTCAAGAGTACCTGTAGCTTGTTGAAAACGTAAGTTAAATAACTCTTCTTTAGTTTCTACTATCTTCTTTTGAATTTCTTCAGTAGATAATTCTCTAATTTCTTTAACCTTCATATTATTCACCACCATTTTCTTTCTTTACAAATTTTGTGGTAACTGGTAACTTGTGAGATGCAAGTCTTAATGCTTCACGAGCAACTTCTTCGCTAACTCCAGAAATTTCAAACATAATTTTTCCTTCCTTAACTACTGCTACCCAACCTTCAACATTACCTTTACCTTTACCCTGACGAGTACCAATTGGTTTTTTTGTTAGTGGCATATGTGGGAATATATTAATCCAAACTTTACCACCACGTTTCATATAACGAGTCATAGCAACACGAGCAGCTTCTATTTGGTTAGCTGTAATCCAAGCACCTTTTTTAGCTTGAAGACCATATTCACCAAAGCTTAATGTTGTATTACCTCTAGACTTTCCTTCATGAGGTAATCTATGAACACGACGATACTTTGTTCTTGATGGTATCAACATATTAATTACCTCCCTTAGTCTTTTTAGAATTTAGGATTTCTCCCTTATAGATCCATACCTTTACACCAATTTTACCAAATGTTGTATCTGCTTCTGATTGAGCATAATCAACATCAGCTCTTAATGTATGTAGAGGAATAGTTCCTTCTGTATATCCTTCGCTACGTGCCATATCAGCACCACCTAAACGACCAGATACTAATGTTTTAATTCCCTTAGCTCCTGATTTCATAGCATTTCTAATTGCACGCTTTTGAGCCATACGGAATGATGCCCTGTTAGTAATTTGATTTGCAATAGAATCAGCAACTAATTGAGCATTTAAATCAACTTTTTTAATATCAACAATTGAGATTTGAACATTCTCATCAGCAATTTTTGATAATGTTTTCTTTAATTTTTCAATTTCTTCTCCACCACGGCCAATCATTACACCTGGTTTAGAAGTATGAATTACGATTTCACATCTCTTGGCATTTCTTTCAATTTCAACTTTAGCAATACCAGCATTCTTTACATTATTTTCTAAATACTTACGAATCTTAATATCTTTTTCTAAGCACTTAGCAAAATCTTTTTTATTAGAATACCATTTAGCTTCCCAATCTTTATTGATACCAAGTCTAAGTCCATTAGGACTAACCTTTTGTCCCATACTGTAACCTCCTTATTATTTTGTAGCCACTACTATAATAATGTGACTAGTTCTATGATTATTATGTCCAATATGAGAACGTGAATCAAACATATGACGTTTCATAACTGGACCAGCATCTACTCTTGCTTCTTTAACATATAAAGTAGCTTGATCAGCACCTTCATTGTTAACAGCATTGCTAATAGCAGAGTCTAAGACTTTTTTAGTAAGTCTTGCTGATTTATTATTAACATTACTTAATATGGTTAATGCTTCACTTACATCTTTTCCACGAATTAAATCTGCAATTAAACGAGCTCTAATAGGTGAAACTCTAAGTGACTTAGCAATTGCTCTTGCTTCCATATATTCTCCTCCTAGTCATTAATTTTATTTCTTTTTATCTGAACCATGTCCACCAAACTTACGAGTTAATGCAAATTCTCCAAGCTTATGTCCTACCATATCTTCAGTAACATAAACAGGGATAAATTCTTTACCATTGTGAACTGCAAATGTGTGTCCTATAAAATCAGGAAAAATAGTAGAACGACGTGACCAAGTTTTAATAACTTCTTTTTTTCCAGACTTATTTAGTTCTTGAACCTTTTTTAGTAATCTATCGAAAACGTAAGGTCCTTTTTTTAAACTTCTTGCCATTTTTGATCATCCTTTCTATTTACCATTACGACGACGTACAATAAATTTATCAGATTGTTTCTTCTTACGTGTCTTATATCCAAGTGCAGGTTTACCCCAAGGTGTAACTGGTGCTTTACGTCCGATAGGAGCGCGTCCTTCACCACCACCATGTGGATGGTCATTAGGGTTCATAACAGATCCACGTACTGTAGGTCTAATTCCCATATGACGTTTACGTCCTGCTTTACCAATTTTAACAAGTGATGAATCTTCATTACCAACTTCACCAATTGTAGCCATACAAGTACCTAAAACTAATCTTTGTTCTCCACTTGTAAGACGAATCATAACATATTTACCTTCACGACCTAAGATTTGAGCAGATGAACCAGCACTTCTTGCTAATTCTCCACCTTTTCCAGGACGAAGTTCAATATTATGAACAGTTGTTCCTACAGGTATTGACATAAGTGGTAAAGCATTACCAACTTTGATATCAGCACCTTCTCCAGACATAACTTCCATACCAACCTTTAATCCCTTAGGAGCGATAATATATCTCTTTTCTCCATCAGAGTAATTAATTAAAGCGATATTTGCAGTTCTATTTGGATCATATTCAATACTAGCTACAGTTCCAGGAACGTTTACTTTATTTCTCTTGAAATCAACGATACGATACTTTTTCTTTACACCGCCACCTTGATGACGAACAGTAATCTTACCTTGATTATTACGACCACCATTTTTCTTGATAGTAACTACAAGACTTTTCTCAGGAGTAGATTTAGTAATTTCTTCATTTACTAAAGTACTCATCTTTCTACGTCCTGGTGTAGTAGGTTTATAATTTCTAATTGCCATAACTTATTCCTCCTTAACCAAGATCTATTGTTTGACCGTCTTTTAAAGTAACAATAGCCTTCTTAGATCTATTAGTTAATCCAGTATAACGACCAACTCTTCTTTTTTTAGGTTTTTCATTTAATGTTTTAATAGAAGCAACTTTAACATTAAATAGCTTTTCAATAGCACTTTTAATTTCAGTTTTATTAGCTCTTGGATCAACTTTAAATGTATATTGACCAGCTTCTTTAGCTAATTGACTCTTTTCAGTAATAACTGGCGCCTTAATAATTTCTAAGTATTTAGTATCTTTCATTATGCTAGCACCTCCTCAATTTCACTTAATGCTTCTTTTGTAACAACCAAATAATCAGCACCAACTAAATCTAAGGCACTAATTTCACTAGGTGTAACTAAGAATACATTATCTAAGTTTCTAGTAGCTAAAATTACATTTTCATCAAATTCTTTTACTACTAATAAAATCTTCTTATCAGCAATTTTTAATGCTTCTAAAACTTTAATGAAATCTTTTGTTTTAGGAGTTTCTAAAACTAATTCCTCTAATACAATAATTGCATTTTCTAAAGCCTTATGACTATAAGCAGATTTAATTGCTAATTGTCTTTCTTTACGATTTTGCTTTTTGCTATAATCGCGAGGTACTGGAGTTCCGAATCTTCCTCCACCTACCCATTGAACTGCTCTAATAGAACCTTGACGAGCATGTCCAGTTCCTTTTTGTCTCCATGGTTTTCTTCCTCCACCACTAACTTCAGAACGAGTTTTAGTAGAGTGTGTTCCTTGTCTAAGTGATGCACGACCTAAAATGATAGCATCATATAAAACTTTATCATTTGGAGTAATTCCAAATACATTTTCATTTAATTTAACATCATTAATTTTTTCACCTTTAAGATTGAAAATATCTACTTTTTTCATATCTCTTCCTCCTTTCATCACATTTGCTATTATTCTTAACTCAAACTACATATTGTTTTGTGATGAGATTATTCTGCAGTTTCTAATACTTCTGTATTCTCTACATTTTCAGCATTTTCTTCACTAACTTCAACTTCTTCAACGTAACTAACTAAATCAGCTGGAGTTTTTGATGCACCTGGCATCTTAACTGCTGTACGAATGATAACTAATGATTGTTTTGAACCTGGAACATTTCCTTTAATAAGGATTAAATTATTTTCTTTATCAATAGAAACAATTTCAAGATTTTGAACTGTTCTTTTTACGTTACCCATTTGTCCAGGCATTTTCTTACCTTTCAAAACGTGCATTGGTAACATAGTACCAAGTGATCCTACACCTCTGTGATATTGAGAACCATGTCCCATTGGACCACATGATTGATTGTGACGTTTAATAACACCTTGGAATCCTTTTCCTTTACTGATTCCACTTACGTCAACCATTTCCCCTTCGTTAAAGATATCAACAGAAACAATTTGTCCTAATGAATAATCGTTAACATCAACACCTCTAATTTCTCTTAAGAAGCGCTTAGGTTCTGTGTTTGCTTTTTTTGTATGACCTATTTTAGGTTTATTGCTAACTTTTTCTCTTACTGTACAAGTAGCAAGTTGAATAGCATCATAACCATCTTTTGCAACTGTCTTGATTTGAGTAACAACGTTAGGCTCAACTTCAACAACAGTAACTGGAATTAATTTACCTTCTTTAGTAAATACTTGAGTCATTCCAATCTTTTTACCTAAGATTCCTTTCATAATTATTTCCTCCTAAATTATTTTGTTTTAATTTCGATATCAACACCACTTGGTAAATCTAAGTGTGCTAAAGCATCAATAGTTTCCTTTGATGGATTTTTGATATCAATAAGTCTTTTATGTGTACGCATTTCGAATTGTTCACGTGAATCTTTATATTTATGAACAGCTCTCAAAATAGTAAACTTTTCAATCTCAGTTGGAAGTGGTACTGGACCAGAAATAGTTCCACCTGATCTTTTAATAGTTTCAACAATTTTAACTGCTGCCTTATCAAGAATTCTGTGATCATAAGCTTTAAGCTTAATTCTTACTCTCTCTGCTGACATATAAATCCTCCCTTCGCCTATATCTAGTATAGACTTGCTCCATGCAAATAACCCGATACCAAATTAACAACTTAACCTGGTGTATCGACAACCTTGCATATCTAAGCAGTCACACAGCTAAAAGTATACCATAGAAACCCCTTATTTTGCAAGCCTTTTTTTATATTTTAGTAAAAAGTATGACATTTTTCTCAAAAATTTTCATCTATTTTTTCTCATTATCCTTTTGAATTAATTTCAATGAAGCAGGCATTATTAAAGATTTACCAAATTTATTATTTATCTTATCAATAGTATTTTGAAAAGAATCTTCTTGTTCAACCTTATCTTCATTAAAATCATCAAATATAGAGATCTGTCTCTTTCTTGTACTAGTTAAATCAGCAAGACGAACTCCAATTAATCTAATCGCATCCCTCTTCCAACTTATCCTTAAAAGGTTAAGTATAACTTTATAAATATCTTCAGTCCCATTAATTGCATTATCTAATTTAACTTGTTTTGAATACATTTGAAACATATCATTTTTATAAAATATACAAACAACATTGCAATATAAAGATCTATTTCTAAGTTGCCTACTAACCTCAGAAACTTGTCTTAATAAAACATCTTCTAATACATTCATATCAACAACATCATAAGGTAAAGTCTCCGAAATACTTATACTAGGACTCTTAGATTCCTGCTTTTCAACTTTTGAATAATCAATTCCATTAGCCGAATTTTTAAGAAAACTAGCTTGATTTTTAAAATGTGCTTCCAAAAATGCTAAATCAGTACAGGCAAGATCACCAATTGTATGAATACCTAGCTTTCTTAAAGCTGCCGATGTTTTCCTACCTACCATAAATAAATCACCAATATCTAAAGGCCACATCTTAGTTTGAACCTCATTCATAAATAATGTATGAACCTTATCTGGCTTCTCAAAATCACTAGCCATTTTAGCACATAACATATTATTACCAATTCCAACATTTACAGTAAAACCAAATAATTTTTTTATATCATCTTTTATCTTATATGCAAGCTTTATATAATCACTATAAATATATTTCATACCGGTTAAATCTAAAAAAGCCTCATCAATAGAATACTTCTCAATATTAGGTGTATATTGCTTCAAATAATTATGAAACAATTGTGATTGTTTATAATACCACGAATAATCAGCAGGATAAACTTTCAAATTTGGACACTTCTTTCTCGCTGAATACAATGTTTCTGCAGTAACTATACCAAATCTCTTTGCAATAGGACTCTTAGCCAAAACTATTCCATGTCTTTTGTCTTCATCCCCACCTATAACTGCAGGAATTTTCCTAATATCTAATTTACAACCATTTTTTAAAAGTAACACCGCACTCCAAGACAAGAATGCATTATTAACATCAACATGAAAAATTATACGTTCATCCATACCAATCACCAACAATATTATAGAACATACTTTCGTCAAAAACAATCGAACAAAATGAAAAAGAACCAAATTAGTAGGTTCTTTTTACATTTTACTATCATTTAAACAAAATATAGAATAAACAGGTAAATACCTAATTTCTTTTTTTGTAGAGAAATTATTCTCAGTAATTCTATATGCCTCTGTAACTGTAAACTTTTTCATCAAAACTGATAAAGACTTTGCTTTAGACATAGCCCTAGTTGTAATTTCTATAGGAATAATCTTTCCCATTCTATTTTGAACAACAAAATTAACTTCTGCTTTTCCACCAGATTGATAATAATATAAAGAATAACCAGCTTCTAATAAAGTTTTAGCTATATGATTCTCATATAATGTTTCACGTACAACCTCATCAGACATGAACTTTTTTCTAGATAAATGCATCATTGAATATAACAAACCATCATCTAATAAATACAATTTAAAACTATCTTCAATTCTACAACTACTAAGTGGAGACTTTATTGTTTGTATCTTATAACTTCTACCAAGGACTTGATTATTTACTAAATATTGAATTGTTGATTCATATTCTTTAGCTCTTCTTCCACGTCCTAATAAACCATATTGAAATTTTTTGTTTTCTTTTTCTAATTGTTGTGGAACTGATTTTAAAACCTCAATTCCTCTAGGAATATCAATCAATACAGAAGATAAAGCAATTTCTTTTTGATAACTATCCAATATCTTTTCCTTACGAGCTTCTAACTGAAAAGCATTTTCACCCTGAATAAAACTATAAACTATTTCTGGCAATCCACCAGTAAATAAATAATCATCAAAAAGTTCCATTGCTAACTTATGAAAAGGACAAGTTTTTCTCTTCTCAAACGACTCTCTAATCAAATCAGCTAATTGTTTCTCACCTCTAGCCCACAAGAACTCTTCAAAATCCATTTCATTCATACTTTTAAATTGTAACTCAACACCCTTAAAACTTTTCAAATTCTCACGCCTTGAAGTAATCATAATTATATGATACGAACTTTGATCAAAAAGTTTCACTCCCTTAACAATATCTAAATCATTAACAGAATCTAAAACCACTAAAGTATCATTCTCCAATATAGTCTCACCAGAAATCAATGATAAAGAAACTATAATTTTATCAATTGCCTTTTCCTTTTTAAATAAATCAACAAGTTCTGGATAATTATTTGTATTAAAGTAAACTACATTTTTATATTCTCTCTTACCAAATTCTAAAACAGTAAAAGTCTTACCTACTTGTTTAGATCCATATATAACCAAAGGTTTCCTTATTAAATCATTTTTCCACTTTTTTAGAAATTCATCTATTTTTCGTTCCATAAAATGTAATCACCTCACATATTTTATAAAATAAGTATAATATTCTTTAGAAAGTTAGTCAACATTTTTACAAAATAAAAAAAGACGATACTGCTGTCTTTGTTAATTCATAATAGAAGCTTCACTAAATTCAAGTCTAAGTTTATCTGCAACAGTCACAATGAATTCTGAATTAGTTGGTTTAGCCTTATCGATATCAACACTATGTCCAAATATCTCTTCCATCAACTGCCAATTACCTCTATTCCAACTAACTTCAATTGCATGCCTAATTGCACGTTCAACTCTAGAAACTGTTGTTCCATACTTACTCGCAACTTCAGGATATAATTCTTTAGTTATTCCACCAATAACATCAGGTCTCTCATATAGCATCATAATACCATCTCTAATATATTGATAACCTTTAATATGAGACGGAACACCTAACTCATGCAATATCTTTGTAGTAGATATCTGCAAATTATTATGATGTAGGTCAATACTCTTACTATCATATAAAGTTCCATTTGTAACTTCCACAATTCTCTTTTCAAGTTCAGAAAGCTCAAAAGGCTTTAATATATAGTAATTAACTCCTAACTCTGATACTTTTCTAATCATATCCGGCGTATTATAAGATGTTAATACAATTACCTTTTCATTTATATTTTTCTTTTTCATAGTTTCTAAAACTGATATTCCATCTTTTTTAGGCATAATAAGATCTAATATAATGACATCATATGCACCTTTCTTTGACTCTATTAGTTCTAAACCTTCTGCTCCATCATGCGCTTCCATAACAACTTCAATTTCCGCGTGTTTACTAAAATACTCTGTTATCATACTGACTAATTCTTTATTATCATCAATAACTAACAATCTAGTTTTTCCCATTTTTTCTCCTTCCATATACTACCACGCATTATAATTATATAACGATAATAAAAATTTTTAAAGGTAAAATTTTGGCAAGTTTTGTCGAAAAAAAAGTTAAGACAACGTCCTAACTATTTTTCACTAATTCTAATTTTTACCTTTTTAGTTTTAGGTGTATAAGTAAGTTTTAAATCATCACCTTTAACTTTTACATCTACCGAATGTTCTCCTACACCATAACCATCAAGGTCAATATAAGCACTAATTGAAGAAGCATCTATACTATTAAGTACACTTTCACTACCCTTAACAATAACTGTAACCTTACTATCAGCCTCAGATAAAGCCTGAACCTTATACTTACTATCTAAGTTTTCAGTAGCAATAGAAATATCATTAAATTCTTTACTAACAGAATTATCAACATGTAATGTAACAGTCAATGTTTTTGCACTAATATCTGTAATACCACTAGGCTTTTTCAAAGTAACCTTATAGCTCTTATCTTCACTTAATCCAGTAACATCAACTTCAACTGGTAAAGCATCAATCTCATTAATAGCACTTTCACTACCATAAACAGTAACTTTGGATACACTAACATCAGTAGACTTAATTGATTTACCTGTTGCTAAATTACCCTTAGGAACAACCTTAACAGGAACTTCCTTACTTGGAGATGTTATATTAACTTTAGCAGTAACTGTTTTTGGAACAATTTCAACATCAACAGTTTTACCCTTAGTATCATAAGCAACCAATCTAACATCTTTTAGTGTAATTTCACCAGCTTTTGGATTTGCAATATCATCAACATCAACTAAAGCTTTTACAGTTGCAACTTTATCAATCTTATACTGAGCACCTTTAATAATAACATCATCACGATCAAGTTCTACATTCTTAATAGATAACTTACTATCTAAATTATCTTGATGTAAAATATCATAAGTTAAACTCTTAGTTTCAGAAACCTTTGGATATATTGTAACCGTAACTTGTGATGGATCTAACTTATAATCAAGAGATTTAAGTCTCTGCGAATATTTCAAAGTAACTTTATGATTTCCTTCACCCAATCCTGTTAAATCAACAGAAACACCTTTAGAAGGAGATTGTTTAGCTAAGAAAATATGTCTTTTTTCACCAACCAAAGTAATATCAACTGTCTTTGGTAACCCTTCAACCACATATAACTCTTCATTATAAACCGCAGTCACTGGTTGTTTATATAAAATTTCTGCATATTGATCAGTCATAACACTAGATTCTTTATCAATAAGTAAGAAAACCGCAAAAGCAAGTATTAAACTAATTACTATAAGCGTTGACTTCTTACCCATAAATTTATCAAAGCCTTTACTATTATTCTTAAATAAATCTGTTATTTTTAAGATAAACTTAGTAATTGGAGTTATCAACCATTTATCAAAGAACGAACCAATATGATGTAAAACACTACCGATACCTTTAATTATTTTCTTCATATATCTCTTCCTCATCCATTTCTTCGTCACCTAAATTAATATCTTGCTTAGGTCTTAATTCATCAATTAGCATAATTCTGATATCATCAAGAGTAAGATTATGATATAACTCACCCTTAATAGCAACAGACATTCTACCAGTTTCCTCAGAAACAACTAAACAAATAGCATCAGTTTCTTCACTAAGTCCTAAAGCTGCTCTATGTCTAGTACCAAGTCTCTTATTAATCTTTTGACTACTACTAGTAGGAAAAACTGCTCCAGCACAAGTAATTCTATCACCTTGAATTATTACACCACCATCATGTAGGGGATTACCTTCATAAAAGATGGCAATTAATAAATCACTAGTTAAGTCAGCATAGATTTTTTTTGCTTTATCAATATAATTTCCTAAACTAATATCTCTCTCAAGTACGATTAAAGCACCAATTCTTTCTTTTCTCATATAATCCATTGCTTGAACTATAGAATATACAAGATGTTCTCTCTCATCAACAGTTAGAACTTTATGTCTACCTAACAATTGATTACGGCCTAATTGCTCCAATATATTTCTAATTTCAGGTTGAAATATTATTATCAATGAGACAAATCCCCATTGTATAATATACTCAAGTAAAACTTTCATAGTAGTAAGTCCTAAAAGATCACTCACAACTTTAAAAGCAAGTATAATAATTACACCTTTAATTATCAAAGAAAGTTTTACATTATTCTTAATATTCTTTAAAATAAAATAAAATATCATCCAAACTAACGAAATATCTATAATCTTTCGTACTATTGTAATAATATCTGTAACAGTTATTGACATCACATCGTCTCCTTTATCCGTAATACTTAGTATACAAAAAATAGTGAAAATAGTAAAGTCTATTGTCCTATATTTTGAGAATCATTCCCCTGATTTACAGTCAATTGTTGTGAAGAAGAAACAGTAGTTGGTATACCAGAAACAACAGCTTGAATATCCTTTGCATTTTGTGGCATAGGGATAGTATTAGAAGAGTTATTTACACTAGATTGATTATTAGCCTCATGAAGATTCCAAGAAAGACTTTCATCTTTTGAAACCTCAGCATGAGAATTTTTGTAGTCTTCAATTGCCTTCTTTTTTAGCAAACTTTGTTCAGCTAAATATCCAATACAAGAACAAATTAAAATACCAGATATAATAGAAACAATAATATAAACAGGTTCATCTAAAACATCTCTAAAAAATGTAACAATAAAATCCATCTAGCCACCTCTATTCTACAATAATATAATAACATCATAGTAAGATTTTTTAAAGACCAAATTATCAAACATTTCTAAATATTAGATATTTTCTATTATATGAAAAACAATATTTAATATTTAAATATCGCCTCTATAATCTATATTATTAAGTACTTTTGCATAATCTTTAGTTTTAACACTCAACAAAAAAAACCTAAGTAAATACCTAGACCTGTGTATACTTTTTGTAGAATAATTTACACATAACTTAATTAAGTCAGCAACCATTAAATTATTTTGGACCTAATCATGATTGATATTTTACATTACATAAAATTATAATTTTTTAACAAGCAACTTTTTATTTAACATTTTTTCAACAGACAAACCATATTTCGCATTAATTATGCTTTGTTCCATCATTATTCTATTTTCTTCTGTTCTAGCAAAAATACTTGCTTCTAATTTTGCATAATCTTCTAAAGTACCTTTATCATTTTCAGAAATAGTAACAAGCCTACTACCTAAATTCAAATCAGCCAATTTCCTTACCATTTCTTCGTTAAAATTACCCATAATAAAAACCCCCAAAAATATTTGATAATAATATACACAATTATAATAAATTTATCAACATCATCATTCATATAAAAAATACTTATTTAAAAAAAGTTCAAATTATTTGAACAAATATACAAATGGTGCCGACTAAAGGACTTGAACCTTCGACCTACTCATTACGAATGAGTTGCTCTACCAGCTGAGCTAAGTCGGCATCTACAAATATAATACAACAAAAAAAGAATTTTGTGAACCTAAAACTCTTTTTATTCAAAATCAATATGTTTAAACAAAATCCAGATATTAAGTACTCCAAAAATACCTATAATAATATAAATCAATTTAGTAAGAAAACTACCTTCCTGGAAAAGTAATGTAACAAGATTTAAATCAAATAATCCTACAAGACCCCAGTTAATAGCTCCTACAATTGTAAACACTAATCCAATTTTTTCTATTGTTTCCATAATACACTCCTTTCAATAGTATTTTTTACCAAAAATATAGTTTTATACAAAAAAACTACATTTAAGTAGTTTTAATAAATTTACAACCATTCACCATTACGTTTTATGTATATTTTTTTAACAAAAGTTACTATTAAAAAGTATAAAATTACTAATCCGATTAAATATAAATAATAGTTAATTGGCAAAACAACAAAATGAAAACTTTCAACATTAGATAAGATAATAGGACAAATTATAGTTAATCCAATAGAAAATATAGTTAGTAGGTTTAATTTTTTACTTGCCATAGATTCTATAAATGGTTTTTTAGCAGTTCTTACATTATAAATAATCATTAATTCAGTAACTAAACATGTAACAAACCAAGCAGTTTGAAAATAATCTTGTTTTGCTACACCATTATAACCAAAAACATACCAGAATATAATAAATGATAATACATCAATAAATGAACTTGTAATTCCCATTACCTTCATAAATTTAGATATTCCTTTAGTATCCCATTTCTTAGGATGAAGTAGGAACTCATCATCAACATTATCATATGGAATACCAATTTGAGATATATCATATATAAAATCTTGTATCAACATTTGAATTGGTAATAATGGCAAAAATGGTAAAAAGATACTAGCAATCATAATACTAAATACATCACCAAAGTCAGCACTCATAGCCATCTTCATATATTTAATAATATTACCATAAACTTTTCTTCCTTCTATTACACCATCATAAATAACTTTCAAACTTTGTTCCAACAAAATTATATCACTTGCTTCTTTAGCAATCGAAGTCGCAGAATTAACTGAAATACCAACATCAGCTTTAGTAAGTGAAGGTGCATCATTCACACCATCACCCATATATCCAACAACATGCCCATTTGTCTTATATAAACGAACAATTCTTTCTTTTTGCAAAGGATTCATTCTAGCAAAAACATCAATATCTTCTATTTTCAAAGCTAACTCATCATCACTCATCTTATCAATATCACTACCAAGTAATATATCATTACCATTAAGACCAACCATATTACAAATATTTTTAGTAGTAAAAGGATTATCACCAGTTAATATTTTTGTCTTAACACCAACACGATACAACTTCTTCAAGGTATTTTTAACATCTTTCTTAGCAGGATCCAAAAATCCAACAAAACCAACAAATATCATATTTTTTTCATAACTAGAATCAAATTCCTTACTTCCAGGATATTCATTTCTATAAGCTAAAGCAATAACCTGCATTCCATCACTAGCTAACTCAGTTGCTTTACTCTGCACCTTTTTAATGATAGAATCATTAATTTTAGAAATTTTACCATTAATCTGCACTCTATCACAAATATTAATTATTTCCTCCAATGCACCCTTAGTAATCATTCTATAATGATCATCTTTCTGAACAATAACACTTACTTTCTTACGTGTATAATCAAAAGGTATCTCATCTATCTTTTTATATTTACTTAAAATATCATAAAGCTTATGCTCCTTACCATAAGAAATAACCGCTCTATCTACTAAATTTTTAATACCAGTACTATAATAACTATTTAAAAAGGCATAATCTAAAATATCAATATTTTCATTACCATTAACATCAATGTATTTCTGAAGAATAATTTTATTCTCTGTTAAAGTACCAGTTTTATCAGTACACAATATATCAATAGCTCCTAAATTTTGAATAGATTCCACTTTCTTAACAAGCGTCTTTTTAGAAGCAAGACTTCTACTACCTTTAGTCAAATTAACATTTACTATCATTGGAAGCATACTTGGGGTAATTCCAACCGCAACAGATAAAGCAAAAAGTAAAGCTTCAGCAAAATTATTTTTAATAAAGCCATCAATAATAATAACAACTATACATACAACAATCATATACTTGATTAATAAATTAGATATATCTTTTATACCTTTATCAAAGTTCGTAACTTCTTTTTTCTCATGAATTTCTCTACCCATTTCACCTAAATAAGTATTAAAACCAGTATCAATCACCACTCCAGTACCATTGCCACTAATAACTGAACAACCCATTAAACAAATATTATTAATATTAAATAGCTCTTTGCTATCACCACTATCTTCACTTAATTTCTCTATAGGAGCACTCTCACCTGTAAAAACAGATTGATTAATAAACAAATCTTTACTTTCTACAATTCTTAAATCTGCTGGAATAATTGTACCTGCATTCAATTTTACAACATCACCAACAACTACATCTTCTACCTTTATCTCAACTTCTTTCCCACTTCTAATCACACAAACAGTAGAATATATACTCTGTCTCAATTTTCTATTAAACTTATACACAGAGTATTCTTGAAAAAAACGAAGTAAAGCACTAATAATAGCAATAGCTACAATAATAACCGAACCTAAATGATCACCTAAACAGAAATTAATAATAGCAAGTATCAATAAAATAATGATAAATTCATCTTTAAACGAATTTAATATAAAATATAATACACTCTTTTCATCATCACGGATAACAACATTTTTACCATCACGTTTTAATCTCTCAGAAGCCTTATTCCTATTAAGTCCAGTAACTGTTGTTTTGTATCTGCTAAATATTTCTTCTCTTGGTAATATAGAAATAGAATTATATTTATTAAGTTTCTCTAGATCATCAGAAATCAAATTATTATTATGTTTTTTTATATCAAATATTCTTATCATAATATCGCCTCTATCTTCAATTAAATTATACTACTAAACAAAAAAATAGACACATCAAATTGCTTTATAGTGTATAAAATTGTAAAAATCTTTTAAATTCGAATATATATTTATCTTCATAACTAAATCCTAACAAATTAAAAATCTACATGTTTTTTTCATGTAGACTTTTTTATCAATTAATACATCTGCCTTTTTCTGAATTATTACTATCACTATTTTGACTGTTAGTACTTCTCTTATCCAAATCTTCCTTTATTCCTAACCAATCAGGCGATATATCAAATAATTGATCTATAATTTTTTGTTCAGACTCAGTTTTTTCTTTTTTTATAAATATAGCTCTTTGTCTATCTAAAAATTCTCGTAAAGGATATTTAGAACGAACACATTTATATCCAGTAATTACATTTAAGTCTCCGTACATATCGTAGTATCTTTTTGATTCTTCTATTCCACATAATTGGTACTTTATCTCTTGAATCTTATTATACTGCTTTAATTGTTCTTCCTCTAAACGTGAAACAACCTCTCCAGCTTCTTGTTTTTCTTTGATCTTTCTACATTGTTGTTGTAAAGTATTTTCAAAACTTCCCATTGTAGTATTTCCTAATGGGGTTTTATCCTTTTGATTTACATATCCTTTTCTTTTTTCTATTCCATCTTTGGTTTGACTTTCACTACCTAAATACTCGAGATATTTATTTGTTTGTTCTATTAATTGCTTTTTTGACTCTTCCATTCTATATTGTTCTTTTCTCTCTTGAATCTTATTATACTGCCTTAATTGTTCTTCCTCTAAACTTGAAGCAACCTCTCCAGCTTCTTGTTTTTCTTTGATCTTTCTACATTGTGTTTGTAAATTATTTTCAAAACTTCCCATTGTAGTATTTCCTAATGGGGTTCTATCTTTTATATTTACATACCATTTTCTTTTTTCTATTCCATCTTCGGTTTGACCTTCACTACCTAAATACTCGAGATATCGATCTGTTTGTTCAATTAATTGTTCTTTTGAATCTTCCAATCTATATTGTTCTTTTCTCTCCTGAATCCTATTATACTGCTTTAATTGTTCTTCCTCTAAACTTGAAACAACCTCTCCAGCTTCTTGTTTTTCTTTGATCTTTCTACATTGTTTTTGGAAAAAAAGTTCAAAACTTCCCATTGTAGTATTTCCTAATGGGGTTCTATCTTTTCGATTTACATATCCTTTTCTTTTTTCTATT